>JAAUYH010135252.1_pt1 | contig 24546 bp, 20 predicted proteins | sample 7278061 | NCBI WGS metagenome assembly JAAUYH01 (sample SAMN14350203, study PRJNA611818) | marine sediment metagenome | isolation source: surface marine sediment (0.6m) | place: French Polynesia: Moorea | collected 2018-08 | reverse complement strand
GTAAGCGCCAAAGTTAGATTGTGAACCAATAGTGGAAAACACCTGCAGTATGGTATATAGGTCTTTGAACGTGCGCTCGATCTACTTCAATTTGTAAATTTATGTTTGGTGCATTATTCCGTGAGGGATCCGCAAATTTTCATTCCCTAGTGAGGTTAAATGCTTAACCAGTGGAATCAAATTTTGTATTCCATTCAAATTCGGAGAAATTGGACTGAGGAAGGCATTCGCGGCCAAAATATTTCGACCCATAAGCCAAAGCAGTCGGTGGTCCTTCCTTATTTATCACTGATTGATGCTTCCTCACCAAGATTTTGCAGCCATTCAGAAACGACTGAGAGAGTGGTAGAAACCAAAACGAGACAAACATCCTACATGGGTGTGATGCCGAGGGTCCTCGGTCCGGATAATTCGGGAGAGGTCCAAAGTCCAACTCTCGGGACCGTTCCTAGTTCAGAATGAGGAGGACCATGCTGCGTGTCTTTCAATTATTGGATAAGCAAGAGCTGTCTTCTCGATTGTGCAGGTGTACTCTTGCGAAGATGAACAGCATTCACACATCCATGAATCTGATTGTGTCGAACACACTCCACTTCATTTCGTTTTAATGCGTCGCCGAGCTAGTCTGTCGACTCGCGCTAGGCGTATCGGGATATCGAGCCCAAGCCCACCAACTCACCAAATAGCAAGACGTCGTCACCATCATCCCCATTCGACGAATACACGTCAAACAAGGTATTTCGATGTGCTACCTGTGGATGCGTTGTACGTCGTGTTGAAATTTCTCTCCAGCACGCCGTATTGTGAGGACTGGTTGACTACGGTGAGCGCAGAAGATGTTCACACCGTGCTCACACTCGGCGGCGTGCTGAGCACTGCGTCACGGGAAATGTTCAAATCGCTGGACTCGGACAACATTTCGATTCTAAACAAGCACGACTTCCGAGCACTCGCCTCTGTGATGGCGCCGCACATCGAGTGCTTGCATCTTCATGACCCCGAGTATCGGAGATTCGATTTCGAGCGCCTGTCCCGTTTGCGTGTGCTGAAAGTCAACCACAACGTGAACGCGAATCTGCTGGAGCAGGTTCTCATTGCGGTCGGCGAGAAATTGGTGGAGTTGCAAATCCACACCACCTGCGTGAAGAAGAGGTCGATTCGAGACATTGCCCGATATTGCAAATCACTGAAAGTGTTCAACTCGGGGTATGCTGACTATCGAGTATCGTCGAAACCTATATGGACTGCATTAGGGGGCACGCTGATTGAACTGCAGGGTTGTTTTCCTCAGAGTGACCTTGTGCACATCGCTCATTACTGTACACGCCTGGAAAAAGTGAACCTATTAGACTGTACTTTCTACAATGAAGGGTTAGTCATTGATTTGCTTCGTGCACTGAAAACACTTCGGGTTCTAGTGATCGATTTTTTCGATTTCGGGGAACCCGATTACTACCCTGTGAACAACGTTCGCATGCTAGTCGATGCTTGTTCACCCAATATTAAGATTCACTCGTATTGCGACTGCGAAAACAACTCGAGCTTTGTGGACTTCGTGCGCATCGTTGGGACACGTTTGAGTAGGTTGAACGTCATTTGCCAGTCTGTTGCCCTGCCGAGAGATGTGTTGCCTGCGCTGCGAAACGTCGAAGAACTGTCGTTCGACTTGCTGAAAATGAATCCGCAGGTAGGGTACATGTCGATGCTGGAGTCGGTTTTTGTGGACCCATTGCCAAACCTGCGCAAGCTGACACTGCGGTGCGTGAACACGTCGAGGATTTTCTCGGTTATCGCACGGTCGGCGTCGAACATACGCGAATTCGAGTGCGGGTTTCAGTCGATACTCGGCGTGGACGACGGACAGGTGCATGTGAACGGCGCGGACGTCACCGAGTTTCTACAGGCGAACGAGCACTTGCGTAGCATCGTACTGTGTTATCGAGGAACGGAAGTCTCGGTCATTGACGGGATCATAGGCTTGATTCCGCGCTTGAAGGTGCGCCGCCACTTGAGAGTTGCGGCCTTCCAATTCTGGCCACGATATAGAAGTGCGAATATAGATGGAAAGCTGCTTGCTTTGTACTCCGATGCGATGTCCGAGAAAATACGAGACGCCTGTGTTTCGCTTCGGACCAAGCCGTTAAGCCTCACCGTGAACTTGGTCTCATACCTGCCCGCGTAGTGGCATAGAGCGCCAGGTGTGTACGATGAGATGAGCCCATGGACAGGCCCGGGACTATTCAGTGGTGCACAATTGTTCGCCACGGACCCAGGTTACAGAGCACGATTTGTCAGGCCAGTGATAACTAGAATGCACGCCGTAACGCAATCGTATGCACATATAAAACCGTCCGAACGCTTCACAATCACCCATCCACCAAGCACAAGCACCATGAAGTTCGCCAACACCATCGCCGTCGCTGCCCTCATGACCATCGCTGCGTTCGAGAAATTCGAATCGCTCTTCAAGGCCTTCGGCGTTGCCACGCCCTCCGCGTAAAGATGCATGGTAGTTTGTGCGGCTCCATTGGTTGACTTCCGTTCGTATTGGTCAATAAATGGTTAGAAGTGTTTTGAGTTTTACTTTCTTGTTGTTGCCCTATGCGAAACCGCGGACAGAGCCCGAAACTTGTCGACTCTGTAGTACTTTCGGTACTTTGCATGACGCGATGCCGTACGGTACAGTACTACAGTACCAGCTACAGATGTATCAGCTCTACAGTAGAGGCATCCTAGATACCGCCACTGGCGAAATAACACGTGTCCACATTTCAACTGTGCTCAGAACTGTTTCTTTGATCGACTTTTTCAAAACAGGCACTACCGAATTGTTTCGCCAATACAGCTCTACCGTTCACCGCAACTCCCACGCAACTCCCATGTAACGAGTCCAACACCTTCCTCTATGTCGCAAGCTCGCTGCTTTGACGCCATGGAACCACCGCGAAAGTGCGTTCGGTTGGGAAACCCACAGCTTCCAACCGACGTTCCAGCGCACGTTTTTTCTTTTCTGAATGTTATTGATATCAACCGCGCGCGGCAAGTATGCCGTAAGTAGAGAAATACAGTCACGAAGCACGAAGCAGATCTATGGCATGCACGTTGCCAATCTTTACAGCTTTTCTCAGATGAGCGCGGCACAGTTCTTGGCATTTGTAGCGCAGAAACTCTCGATGAAGCGCGCCAACTGCGACAAAAGCTGGATTGGGCGAGATTGAAGCAAAATAACCGGCTCGAACTATCGCAACAGTTGGCAAGTGTTTATCGAAGACATTACATGCACTGGCTTGGCCATATTTGCCGGCGATGCCGGCCACTGGATCTCACGGAACTGTTGGATTGTTGCACTGGTCCAGCAGAATTCAAATGGTTATGTGTTAGCATGCGGAAATGCTACATTGAGCAATCGCAACCAGAACACAATATCCGGTAGACGCGCTGTTCGAAGCCTCCGATTACGACGCTTTTTTATGAATGGCCCGGGCTTGTGTATCGCGCAGACGATTTGGAGCGTTGGATGGCGGAAGGGCTTGGCACAAAGTTCTCGACCAGATTCTTCCGCGAGTTCTATCAGCGCGATGCAATTCTCAAGTAACGTCTGTGCGAAAGAGCTAGCGTGAAATGTTACTAGTAAAATGGGTGGAAAGTGAGGGCGAGGAATGCTTGGACACGGTATCGTTGAATTAAGAATGAAGTCTCCTTTTGTATTCGTTCTTTCGGAAGACGGTCCGTTCTACAGTTTGTATCTTCGGCGGGAACGAAAGTATGTTTGTCTCCGATTTGCGATACGACAAATTAAGTTGCATGTACTGGCGAGAAATCCTGCAGCGCTATCTCAAGTTGCATTTGCTTATCGGTAAAACGTTTTCGCTTCTATGAAATGAGACCTGAACAGGATGTTATTGCTACGGCGATAATGTCTGTGCTGCCTTCTCGCACAACAACAGCGCTTATTTATTTGTCTGTCACTAAGTTCAGAGCAACCGAAGAAAATGTTAGACAAATAGGGGCTACCACGTCGAATCTAATAAGCATTGAATTTGCTCTTGGAGAACCGTTCAGAATGGCACAAGCTCCAAGACGATTGAAGATTCGAGTCAGGGATTCGACAATATTGTTTCATGCGACTTCATTGCATTTGCTCCAGCGTTTGGCGAGCCTCCAGACTACAAAAAGAGAACTCTGGTAACGAACCTCATAATGCTAAACTGTCTTCTGTAGCTATCGTTAAAACACAAAAACACATGTAACAGTGAAGTGTTGTCCAGATTTTTGTTGACCATCGTAATCTCTCATCCCTCAGTTCCCGCCCTTATTTGCTGTTCCCATACTGCTCCAACATCCAAGTCTACCCAAGTCACTTACCAGCACTCTATTGTGTGCCTACCGATCGATGAGTACTTCATCGAGTCGTGAATAATCTGGTACCGCCAGGGTGAACCACGGAATGACTAATTTTCGAAAACGGTGTGTTCGTAACCAAATCTCACGGCCCATACCGGTAACAGGGTGGGAAAACAAGGTCGCTCCGACCACGCACGCAACTAGCAAACATGGGCCACACTACGAAACGAGAATTGAAGGGACTAAGGAAACCGTGAATCACCAACGTCACGACACCCGAACACGTATATAATGCAAGTAGCATTGCTCCACCACAGCCACCCTGCAATCACAAGAACCATGAAGTTCACCAGCACCGTCGCCGCCGCTGCTCTCATGACCATCGCTGCGTTCGAGAAGTTCGAATCGCTATTCAAGGCCTTCGGCGTTGCCACGCCATCTGCATAAGAATATCGTGTCAACGAGCTCGAGATGAATTGACCGTGCTTTGTATTTAGTCAATAAACGTTGGTTTACGGTGGTACCTCTTCCACAGCAAATGTCTCTTCTCGCCCCCACCCTTCGCCTCTCATTAGTGAATTAGAACAGAACTTTCGCTCGCGCATTGAGCAAATGTGTGCAGCACATGTCGCACGCATCGGGGGATACGCACACTCACACATACGCAACTATTCCCGCGACGCCAGTTCGACTTGGGGCTCAATGTTTCGCTTGCCTTGCTCCTCATCACCATCAGAAGCAGCAGACCCGTCCTCGTCTGGGTGGTAACCCAGCACGATTTTCTGCGGGTCTCTTCTCGACAGCAATCGTAACGAATGATGTCGGAACTCCTTCTCATCGTTAAAGTTGCGCGCTATGGCCAGCAATCCCGCATCGCGGTCGACCGCGAGGTCGACGATGCGGTCGTACTGATGGCGATTGAACAAGTTTTGGCGCCGAATAGTTCGCGCCAGCTTGAGCGACCTATTTTGCATCTCCTCGTCGGACGGGCGGTCTTTGCGATCGGCTTTGATATGGGACCCGTCCAGCTTCACGCCGCGCTTGGGGATGGGGTCTTTGTCTTTCGTCCAAAACAGCCAGGCGTTGTCGGGCAACGCGTCGACGTCCGAGTCGTCGGTGATGAGCTCGGTGAAGTGCGGGGACGTGAACATCGCCACCTGCTTGATGTCCTCGGGCTCGGGGAAAATCGCGGGGTTCACGGCGAGCTGCGAGTTGGCGATTTGCAGCTTCAGGCGGTACAGCGTCATGCGATAGATTTTCACCGTGTTCAGGTCGCCGTCGGGGTACTCCACGATGCGCAGCACCTTCCCGAATATTCTCGACCGCAGCGCGTTGAATATGATGGACGAGCCACCCACGAACTTGAACGCGGTGTCGGCCTTGCCCAGTAGCACGGCGAACGGGATGACCGGCCCCACCATCTCGCAGTCGCGCGCGTTCGATGCGGGCGATCGGTCGGATTAACTTAGGTGCCAACTTGACGTTATTTTTCTAATTTATGACACGAAATTTGCTTTCCTCACCTCAACTCCGTAGTCCTGCCCATCGGCGTCGGTGACCCACCCGCAACTTGGCGTTTCGTCATGGAACGCAAGCCGAAGGAGAAGAGCGGGCCCAGCCGTCGCCCACGCGTGGTGCGGGAGGCGGAGAAGGCGAATTTCTCGGTGAGCAAGGAAGTGACCGTGCATTCCACGTTCGAGTCGATGTCACTTCGGGATGATGTGTTACGGGGGCTGTTTTCCGCCGGGTTCGACAAGCCGTCTGCGATTCAACAACGCTGCATCGTGCCGATAATTCGCGGGCGCGACCTGATAGCGCAGGCGCAAAGCGGCACGGGGAAAACGGCGATGATAGCGTTGGTCTCGCTGCAACTGGCGACGTCGAAGAGTCGGGACGTGCAAGTGTTGGTGTTGTCGCCCACGCGCGAGCTCGCCACACAAACCCAGGTGAATCTGACGCGGCTGGGCGAGTCCACGTCCATCGGGTGCCATGCGTGCGTGGGCGGGACGCGGGTGTCGGAGGACATCCGGGCGCTGGAGGGGCGGGGGGTGCAGGTGGTGAGCGGGACGCCGGGGCGGGTGTACGACATGATCCAGCGAGGGGTGCTGGGGCTGAAGAAGCTGCGCACGCTGGTGATCGACGAGGCGGACGAGATGTTCGGGCTGGGCTTCAAGGAGCAGGTGTACGACATCTACCGCCACGTGCCCGCGAGCGCGCAGGTGGTGCTGGTGTCGGCGACGCTGTCGCGCGAGGTGCTGGACATGGCCAACGCGTTCATGACCGACCCCGTCACCGTGCTCGTGAAGCGCGACGGGCTCTCGCTCAAGGGCATCTACCAGTTCCACGTCGACGTCGAGACCGAGGGCTGGAAGTTCGACACGCTGTGCGACCTGTACGAGACGTTCACCATCACGCAGGCCGTCATCTTCTGCAACACGAAGAAGAAGGTCGAGTGGCTCGCCGCCCGCATGAAGGAGAACAACTTCACCGTCACCGCCATGCACGGCGACATGCCGCAGGGCGAGCGCGACACCGTGATGGCCGACTTCCGCACCGGCCGCTGCCGAGTGCTCATCGCGAGTGATATCTGGAGTCGAGGCATCGACGTGGCAACAGTGAACCTGGTAATCAACTACGACGTGCCGCGACGCGAGGAAAGCTACCTTCACCGTATCGGGCGCAGCGGGCGATTCGGGCGCACTGGTGTAGCTGTAACATTTGTTACCAATGAGGACCGTGGTGCGTTACGCGCTATCGAGCGGCACTACGGCATCAAAATCGGGGTGATGCCTGCGAACGTTGACGACTTGTTATAAATAACGCGAAACTCACTTTTTAGCTGGTATTGAACTAACACTCGGTGTAGCGGCCACGGACTCGGCTTCCTCGACCTCGTTGCGCTTCCAGTTAAACGCCTTCTCCATCTCGATGATTTCGTCGCGATGCGCCTTGACGAACAGCGTGGACAGCCCGTCGTCCTCCTCCTGCACCATGACCTTGACCTCCTCCTCGCGCGTCGCGTTGTTCCAGTACCACGGCACGAGCGCGAGCGAGAGCAGGGACAGCAGGCCCCAGTAGGGGCTCTGCAGGTTGTCGGGCAGCACAAAGTTGAGGATGTAGGTGAGCGACCAGATGCCCGACCCCGCCACGGCCACCAGCAGGCTGGCCACGCTGCTACTCGCGCGCACCTGCCCCGTGAACGTGACCACGCCCTTGCGCCCGTCCTTGTTCACGTCGGGCACGAACGCGCGCTCCATCAGGTAGGCCGACGTGCGCTTCGCGATCGCGCTCGCCGGCTCGCGCAGCGTGAACGACGCCTGCGTCTCGCGCGCCTTGATCGACCCCTTCACGAACGAGATGCCCCCCCAGAAGGTCAGGAAGAACACGAACGCCGTCACACCCAGGCTCTTCAGGTTCACGTCCGTGAACTCCGACAGCAGCAGCGGTGTCGCGACGGACGGCAGCTGGCTCAGCGACATGCGCGCGGCGCGGCGCGGCGCGGTGGTGCTTGCGATGCGGCGCCGCACGGGCGTGCCCAGCGTTCTGGTCGATGGACGCAGAATCGAACTCGCTGTTGCGGAAACGAAGCAGACGCAGGCCATCGCAAGTGTGTTTCAGTCGGCGTGTCGAACGCCCACGCGGTAGTTAATGTGCTTTGACATCGATGTGGCTCTCACCTCAAGTAGAAGAAACTTGAGATGTTAAAACTGGGTTGTAAAATATAACAACATCTGATTGGTCATATTAATTGAATATGATCATTGGCTAATTTTCGGGTGGTTGCGGAGACGACGACCGCGGCGCTCAATCCACGTCGATTCTAGGCAGCAATCCAGCAACGTCGACCATCTACACGAACACGCACACGAATCCGTCCGAAAGCGGCACAGAAATGGAGGGGGGCGCGGGCGACAAGCTAGAGGCGGAGGTGCGGGAGTTGCTGCAGCGGCATCGGTACGACCCGGAAATCCTGCCGAAGCTGGAGGAGTTTGTGGAGTACCAGGTGTCGCAGGGGTTCGTGGACTCGGGGACGAACCTGGCGGTGCTGAAGCTGTACCAGTTCTACCCGGAGCGGTACGACGCGCACATCGTGGCGAAGATCCTGATCAAGTCGCTGACGTCGCTGCCGTCGACGGACTTCCCCTGCGCGCTGTACCTGATCCCCGAGCGCAAGACGGTGGACGAGCCCATCCCCGTCATCATGCGCATGCAGGAGCTGCTGGAGACGGGCAAGTTCGCCACGTTCTGGGAGGAGTCGGGCACCTGCGCCGAGCTGCTGGCCTCGGTGCCCGGCGCCATCGACGCCATCCGCGCGTTCATGGTCTCCGTCGTCGCGCGCACCTACAAGACCGTGCGCCGCCCCGTCCTCGCCGAGCTGCTCAACCTCAACGACGCCGACCTGACCGCCCTGTGCGACCAGCAGAAGTGGACCCTCGACGGCGACACCGTCGTCCTGTCCAGCAACGAAGAGAACCAGCCTCGCCCCCGCAGCATGGAGGAGAGCCTCTCCTTCCGACAAGTCGCCGCGAAGCTCCTCTAATTGATTGTGCACGTATAAATTCTTGGCTTATTGACTAACACTATTCTACCTTCTTGTTTTGTTTCTACGGTTCTCTCGACTCTAGATTGATTGTGAAGTGATAGCGTTCGAATGAGGGTGTGTAGACACGAAGGAATTTGCGCGCTTGAGAACCGGCACACCTACTGCGAGGACACGGTGTTGTTCATACTCCATGAGTTATTCGGTGAAACTTCGGTAGTACTTTCACAGCGGAATAGAGCGACAATTGTGAAAAGGATTAGCCCTTTCAGGTATCCCGTTTGAGGAAGTGGGGGTGCACAGTAACAGGTATTCGCTGTCGAAAGCGGCGGCGCACTTCATAGATACGGTTGGGGGATTATCTAAGGGAGCACCCAAGATCGAATAATGGGGTAGAATAGGCGGTAGTTTGCATGAGAAGTAAGCACCAATAAGTAGGAACAGATGTCACAATAGGTATATTCCTTCTACGTAGAATATCACTTGGCGGTCGTTAAATCGTTTGCGCACAAAATCGTGCATCGCAAGACTAAGCTTCAGCAGCATGACTCGCCATAAGTTCACCGTCGGCCAAAGTAGAGTTGATTGACGAGGGGGTGCGAGAGGAATAACTACCTTCACCGTTCAACAACGATGGTGATGCCGGTCATAAACGAGATGAAGAAAAGACGGCCCAAAAAAATCGGAGGTGGTACAATTTCTAGCGACAATCGAACGTTCTTTTCGTTGGTTCTTCAATGAAGTACGGAGTAGATTCCATGTTTTCGCCGCACTTTAACGTCACTGAATGATGCACAGCTGCCGCCGTTCAACTAGCTCGGGTCCATATGAGCTCGGGGGAAATACGACGTACATGCAGGGACGGTTGTTGCACGAGACAACGAAGGGCCGCGAGAGCTGAGGCGGTATGGTGCGTGGTGACATGGGAGCACCATAGGGTGAGGTGTGCGCATCAATGCAAGGGCGGGATAATGCGTGGTGAATTCTAGGCAACGTATGACGTCACCTGACATGGGAACTGTCAAGCGAGGGAAAGCGGGCAGGGAATAGTGCAGCGTGGGCATTGAAAATAACCGAAATTTATCGTTGTGCAGGGGGTACAGCCTGTAAGCACAGCCATTCACAGCGCATTCCATGTTTTTCTTCGTGGCATCGCATTTCTCATTTGCACGTTGCTTTGTTACAGCTGACCGACTCACCAGTTTCCTTTTCAACTCTGCTCAGCGCGCAACTTCAACCTCGTTCCTCCTAACACCCGCGACCGAGCACCCCGCCGCACTCGCGCTCTAACTTCGCACCCCGCTAACGTCGCCATGACTCTGTGCCCCTACAAGTGGTTCCTCTACATCGCGAGCGTGTGGGCGGTCATCTATCTCATGCTCTCCGCCGTGCCCACGTCCATCAACGACGTCAAGGCCGCGGGTCATGGGCAACATGGCGCCGCCAACGCCATCTACGTCGACGATAGCGACGACGACGACGATGACTAGGCGGTGGCGCACGCCGCCGCGCGCGCACGCGTCGTATTTTCAACCCCACGACGCCGGCGACGCGCGCTCCCTGTACACCCCCGAGGCGAAGCAACGCCTGTATTATCGTAACTTAATGAACATTCACTAAAGCACAACCCACGCCCCCAACACCCGTCCCGCCCCCATCGCCTTCGTCGATACAATAAACGCGCATAGGATTCACAACAAGCACACCATGTTTGCCTTCGAGGCAGCAACATTTCATTTCCGCATTCACGCATACATAACACCTGCACTCGCATCCATAACAGCATTACTGTATCTGCACTGTAAGTATTTTCCTATTGACTGATTACACGATGCACCCGCTTGTTGCTTGATGTCTGTGACGTTCGAGCAGTGCAACCGCACACTATACGCAGGTGAGATACCGCTGCACAACCACTCGCGCGCGTGCGTGCGTGCTGCCCCGCGGCCATGGCCGCCAACTACGACGAGGCGATGCGTTGTGTCGCGCTGGCCGCGGCCGCGCTGCGCGAGGGCGAGCGCGCGCGGAGCCAACGGCTGCTGGCGAAGGCGAGCCGCATGTGCCCCGACCTGGACGTGCCGGACGCGTTGCGCAAGTGTAGCGCGTCGGCGGCACCACGGACGGCGGCGAATGGGGTTGGGAGCGCGGAGAAAAGCGTGCCCGCGCCCGCGCCCGAGGCGGAGCCGCAGCGCGAGGCGAGCGCGGAGATGCGGGCCGACGTGGCGGCGGTGCAGCGCGCGGCGCAGGACCTGTACGCGGTGCTGGGCGTGAGGCGTGATGCGAAGGCGGCCGAGCTGAAGCGCGCGTACCGCAAGAAGGTGCTGGCGCTGCACCCCGACAAGAACGTGGCGCCCGGCGCCGAGGACGCGTTCAAGGCCGTCGCGCGCGCGTGGGAGACGCTCAGCGACCCCGAGCGGCGCCACCGCTACGACGTGCTGGGCGTGACCGACGACGCCCCGCCCCAGCCCCAGCTGCGCCGCCGCCGCCGCGCACACATGCACCACGACAACCCCTTCGTGCACGTGCACACCATGCACGGCGACGTCGAGATGGACGAGCTGTTCGCCGCCATGTTCGGCGCGCCACCCGCCCAGCGTGCACACTTCCGCCGCCGCGCCGAACAGCCGCCCCAGCAGGAGGTGTCCCCCGTCTTCGCCATGCTCTGGGTCTTCGCCGTGCTCGGCACCTTCTCATTTATCTCCTTCGTCATGAACATCCTGCAACAGCTGCTCGTGGGCTGAGCGCCGCACCCCCGCGCGTCGCCGCGTTGTGCCCGCGATTCGTGACTTTCTGCCGGCTCGGGCGTGCTGTGCGCTTCCTGCAACGAACGCGTTGCGAGATACACTGCCGCAATCCCACGCACCGAACAACCACAAGATCGATGTATTGGACCAGGCAAGCATGTGAACGTCCACTCGAAATATTAGAGACCCGCACCACGGGTACGCGACTTAGTTTACTTCTTGGTAATCCTCTACTCAGTCTTCGTACACTCGACATTCGTCTGCCTCTGGATTATCCGCGCAATACGCCTCCAGCGCCTTGTCTGTAGCTTGCGTGGGATTCACACTCGCCTCGCGCTTCGCCTCCCACACCTCCAGCCCATCGCTGCCCTCCGTGAACTCGGGCAGGAACACCAACTCCTCGGCGGGCTTCTCGACGGCGCCGGGCGCGTCGGGGCCGTAGGTGTTGGTGAGGTAATCCACGATGTCGGCGCTCTCGAACATGGAGATGCCGGTGTTGCGGTCGATGAGGTAGGGCACCTGGAAGGTGCCGGTGAGGTCCTTCAGCTTCTGGCGGGTGGGGGAGCCGCGCGGCGTGGTGCGCAGCAGGTAGGGGAGTTCGAGCTCGACCATGCGCTCGCGCACGACCTTGGAGAAGGGCGAGGGCTCGTAGGCGTAGAGCTCGAGCGGCATGGCGGCGGGGACGACGCGCGGCTCGCGGCGCGAGCCGCGGCGGTAGCGGAACATGCTGGCCATGCCGGCGGAGAACGTGCCGAAGGGGCCGAGCAGCGGCGGCGAGCGCGCGGTCTGCGGGCCGTACGTCTTGTACAGGTAGTCGATGATGTCGGCGGACTCGTAGCCCGCCCACCCCGTGTTGGGGTCCTCGACGTAGGGGAACTGCGCCTTCCCGCCCGCGCCCGCCACGTATGGCCGGTACGTGCTGCCGTCCTTCGGGCACGGGAACACCAGCACGTCCAGATCCAGCAGGCTCACCGCCTCCCGCACCTTCCGGCAGAACGGACATGCCTCGAACTCGAACAGCCGCAGCGCCAGCCGCGGCCGCGTCTCCGGCAGCGTCGCGCTGCGCTCCACCAGCGCGCCCGACCCGCGGCTCACGCGGTAGCCCTCGATCAGTGCCCCCGACCCACCCCGCAGCAGCGTCCCCAGCGAGCCCGTCACGATGTCCCCCGCCCGGTCCGGCCGGATGAAGAAACGCCGCGGCTGCGGTGCCACGAAGTCCTTCGGCGCCGTAGGCCCCGTCCCCGCGCTCGTGCCCGGTGCATCCGACTCCGCGTCGCACCGCACCGCCGCGCGACGTGGACTCAGCTGGCGTGGACGAATCGTGGTGCGACGAACGAATGTCGATTGTGGTGCGACGGTGACGAACGCCATCGTGCTGGATTGCCGGTGTGTGGCGATGCGACACGGAATGTGGGTGAGAATGGTTTACGGTGAGTACGCGAGATGCAGGCGCCGTCAACGTTGAGGTGGGAGGTCGAGGTTGCAGCCGAAGATGCACACGTGGGAAGATGACGAATACAACGTTTTTTATTCTGCGCGACGTTAGTTTCCCTCACGTCGCAACAAGGTCACCGGCTGAAGCAGCGTCGAGCACCCAATGCAGCGAGGTTGCGCACGTTTCGCGCGCGAGTTGCGCGTACTCCACAATAATGCGACGATGAGCACGGCGGCGCTGGCGGGGAGATCGGCGGCGGCGGGGGCGTTCGGGGCGCGGCTGTCGCCGCTGCACGGGGACCCGCAGCGCGCGCGGCGGCTGGCGCCGGAGCTGCTGGCCGCGCCGACGGCGCTGCGCGCACTGCCGGCAGCCGCGCAGGGGCTGGCACCCGTGAGTATGCCGGCGCCCGCGGCGGGGTGGTACGAGGAGATGGTGGCCAGCAGCACGCTGAAGAAGCGGCGCCTCAAGATGAACAAGCACAAGACGCGCAAGCGCCGCAAGCGCGACCGCAACCGCAGCAAGTAGTCAGCGCGCGAAGCGCGCGCCGCCCCGCAGTGTCACCTCGCAGCGCCGCCGCAGCGCTAGCAGCCCCGCGCCCCCGTGCGCCCCGAACGCGTACATCCGCACGCGCGCGCGGCGCCGCCGCCCCCGCGCCCATGCGCCCAGCAGCGCCGCGCCCGCGCTCGCGATCACCAGTAAACTGTGGTGCCGCCACCCCGTTTCTTCCACACGCACCGTCGCGTGCGCGCTAGGATTCCGTCTCGTCACCCGCAATTGTGCCCTTGTTCGCACGGCTGTGGACGACCCCCGCGTGACGCTCGCGCTGCACACGCACTCGGCGGCGTTCTCCCGCGGTAGCACCAGACGCGCCGCATGCGTCCGCCGCGTTCGTTTGGCGCTGGTTAACAAGAGCACAGTGTTCTTCGACGTCACTCGTAAATATGGCGGCGTGTCGCAGTGGCATCGGAAACGGACTTTGTACACGTTCGGCGCAATGAAGCGATGTGTAGAACAGTTCACAAAACTGCGCAATGTCAGTGCCGACCGTTCTCGCGTTCAACACGCGCGGCGCAACGTACATGGTGACGATGAAGTGTTCGTCGAGGCTCAAAATCGCCGCGACGAGCGTGAATGGGAGTACCAACACAAGGAACCCGGCGATGCGGAAGTTCATTGAAAGCCTAGTAGCACGAAGAGAAAGGGGCGAACCGAAAAACGCTAGCTACCTACACTGCGCTACTCGCGCAATTGGGCCGGACAGACGACGTCGACGAGTGTCCACAGCCCATCGGCGTGCTGGAGGTTCTGCGGCGGCGGCAGGGCGCCGGGGAACTCGAGCAGGGCGGCGCACGCGGTGCCCATGACTGCGGGCTCGCCGGTGAGGCGCTCGACGAGCTGGTTGATGCCGGGGGCGTGGGCCACGACGAGGCGGCAGTGTCCGTCGGGCAGCTCGCCGTCGACGACGGTGGCCATCTCCTCGCCCGACACGGCGAAGTAGAGGGACTCGGTGACGACGACATCGCCGCCGGGCGCGCCGATGTGGTCCAGCGTCTCGGTGGTGCGCCGCGCGTTGCTGCACAGCACGCTGTCGTAGTGCCATCCGCGCCGCGCCAGCTCCGCGCCCACCAACGCCGCCTCGCTCGCACCCGCGGGCGACAGGCGCCGCTCGTGGTCGGCGGTCTTCCCGGACCGGTCGAACTCGCTCTTCGCGTGCCGCAGCAGGATGAGCCGGTGCGGCCTCTGTGGCGGCTCCGGTGGGGCAGTGGTGGCTGCGGTGGCCGTGGCCGTCCCTCGGCCGGCCTGCCGTTCGATGATCTCGCGCATGCGCACCAACTCCTCCCGCATGTGCTGCACCTCCAGCGCGTGCTCGTCCACTCGCCGCGACTCCGTCACGTGCACGTCGGCCTCGCGGAAGCGCGCGGCGAGGGAGGCGAACGCGTCGGAGATACGCCGTAGTAACGGTGCCCCATAGCGACCTGGCGAGCGCCACAACCCGACGCCGACGGAATACGCCCTCGCGCACGCCCAACGACCCAGTCGGCGCACGCGTGCCAGCCACAATATGGCACGCCACAAATAGTGCGCCACCACGGTGCACGCTTTCCACAACGCCACCACAACAAGCAAGGTGACGCCGGCGATGAAGGCGCCCACCTCGATGAGCACACGCCCCACAAATGTGCCCGACACTTTCCGCGTCAGCTCGTCTTCGCGCGGCGGACCCGGTGGCACATCGTTCGGCTGGTTCTCGTTCGATTGCGACGTGGCGCATGCGCGTGGATGTACACTGCGCGTGCGATAACCGGGTCTTCTTCGCGACACGGCGTGCGTCGAGTGCAGTCGCGGCGTTGCCAACACTGCCGGGGACGTGAACGCATAGCTCATGTTGTGCCCGCGACGACGAGCGCTCGCGCGGTGCGCGGCGCCCGCCACCTCACCACCTGACTACAACTGTAACTGTGTGGTGCAGGGTAGGATAGGGTTGAACTATGCTCAGCGGAGATCATACTAGCACGGCACCTCGAATATTCTGTTTCTACTGGAGAGAATGGCACTCCGCTCCTGGGGACTTTGTTCTAACACTAGGTTCGGTATCACTACACAACTACCTTATGCTAATCGACGCGCACAGCCATCAGAGCAGATCTTGATAAAGTTGGTTATCGACACCCACCAGCGACTTGATAAAGCGTGATGTCGCGGTGTAGGAACTAACTGTCTGTCATCATTTGGTCTGTGCTTGCGCTACCGATGAGATAAGGGGAAGGAACTCGAAATGTTCGTACAGCCTGAACGAGGTTGAAATGTTCGCATGTATTTCGCTCGAACCTGGCGTCCACATGACCGATGGGCCAGTGGTGCGAGTAGAGTAGAGTAGAGTAGAGTGACTTTACCGGCTGCGTAGAGGAGCGTATAAAAGGGATTCGGGTGAGACGGCTGTCGGCCGAACAGATCATATCACAATTCTTACAGGGCGTGCTGTCAGGCAACACACGGGGAGTTGAAAAATGAAAATAAAACACGGGCACTGCGCGTCCTCAGCCAAACAGTGCAGGGGTACCAACATAATCATCTTACAACTGCCAAGTAGGGTCGGGGTGGAGAAGTAGCGTCGCGGGGGCCGCGGACTATGCGCCGAAGCTGCGCACGATGGTGATCAGACAGAAGAGCGGGAAGGAGAGCGCGAAGGCGAAGGCGAAGCGGGAGCTGCAGGCGGCGAGCGCGAAGGAGGTGGGGCCGGCGGTGCCGGCGCCGTCGCTGATGTCGCGCGCGTTCCGCAGCGACGCGACGCTGGAGCCGGCGGAGATCCTGGACGTGTCGTACTGGCTGCGGCAGGCGATCGCGCTGTTCATGGGCGTGATGTACGGCGCGGGCCGCGTGACCGGGCAGATCGGCATCACCTCGTTCCTGTGCTCCGCCATCATGATTCCGCCCGCGTTCATCAAGCGAATACACCCCTTCGACGAGGACGAGCTGGGCAAGGTCGGCAGCGTTTCCACCGAGGGTCTCATGCCCGCCTTCGCTTTATTCATCCTCACCTGGATTGTCACCTACACCGTGTTTCTTTGAGACCTCTGCCAGCAGCGCCTGCGCTCGGTGCTTCATTCGCGGCTGCCCGCGCCGCGTCACGCTGCGGTATTGTTTCGACTGGTTGCGCGCGTTGGTTAGTAAAGTGTTATTGCCCGCTGTTTTGTGTCTCCCACTTACCTCTTGTTTACGCTGCTTGCGCGACGTCTCTTTTTGCTTTCTCGCTACCGCCGCTTCGTGAGCCCAGCGTCGTGCCTGTCGCTCGCGTTCTTCGCGTGCGTTGTCTCGACGTCGTAGCTCTCTTTGGAATGGATTGTTGTTTCGACCACCACCGCTTTCACGGCGTTCGCGCTGACGCCGATCATTGTGCTCGCGGTTGGGAAGTGGTGCGGTATCATTATTCTTTTGAACGCTTGATTCTCCGGCGACAGGCGCACGCTCGGAATGAACAAACTTATCTCGTGCCGAATGACGTTGTTTCGAATCACGGTTCTGTTCAATCAGCCCATCATGTTCACTTTCTGCCGGCTGTTTCGGATTCGGTAGCGAAGTGAATCGGTCTTCCGTCTCGTCCGATAGCGCGTCCGAGCTTTCGTTCGCAAGGTTCGATTCCGAATGCATACGGCCCCTCTTTCGCGCATCCGGAAATCGGTCGTTTCGTTGCGTACGCTCTTCCGCGGCTGCGGCGGCGGCGCCGGGAAGACCGAGCGCGGAAGACACAATCACCGACGGCGCCGCATCTTTCTCCAAACGGCCGAGTAGATTCTTGCGCCGCTTGTGACTCGCATACTTCTTCACGTTCTTCGCGCGCCGCGCTTTTTGTATGCGCTGCACTACGCCGCTGTCCCAGCGTCGTCCTTGCCGCTCCATGTTGGGTGGCAGTGTGGTGGGATGGTGGTCGACGACGGGATTAGTTGAGGTTGGGTGGTATTGTACGTAAAATTGTTATCATATCGACGTCATATAATTGGCATGACTCAGGGTGCTGCATCGATTTGAGCTGAAGGCTGTTGTGGCTCCCATTGACCTGGAAGTGATGTGTGCGTTTGTAACTTGTATTGGGGTGAGGAGTTTTAGGCACCGGTCGAAACGCCTATGTACTCGGCGCAGCGTCGTTCGTGCATGCGAGAAGGAAATGTATTCAGATAACGTACGGAAATGGTCGCAGGGAGATGTGTGCACGTATTGCGAGAACAATCAGGTCGTCACGTGCCCGGTTTGTATGGGTGAGGGCGTTTTGGGCAGGACAATACTGTGCTACTATTGTCGTGGGAAGAAGCACTTGGATTGCCCCCTGTGTGCGGTCGATGATATTTATGAGTTCTCCTACGTCAAGGAGGAGAAGGTCGATACTGAGCGGGACGAAACGAATGTTGAGTGAATATGACAATTGTTAGAATTATCGGCATCTACTGAGCGTTGTCATGGTTATCCTCCAGTTTGCCGAACGACAAGCTTGCGCGAGCTCTTCGATGTGAATAAGAGGTGGCGGTTTATCCCTCGTCGATAAAGGGCAACATTTTGAAAATGGATTGTAACACGGATTAACGATGAACATTCGTTTCGTGCCGCTGATGTGCCGGCTGATTGGGGAATAAGAGTGGGCCGCAATACAAGTGGGTACTCTATCGCCAGCTTCACGCAGAAACAAGTGATTGTCGGTTATATCTAAGTACACGCGATAATACTTTGCATCATGGCGGTGGAATCGGGCCGCTAGAATGGCATTGCCAAGAGTTGGTTCGAGAGGAAATGCAAAAAGTTATTTGGCCTTCGACTTGCACTACCTTGGCACGGGCCTACCGACGACACGTGAATTTGCGGGGCATCGGGGAGACAATTCGTCATCGAATTGATTATAAATGTGTGGGCTTTCATTCGTTTCACCACAATCACTTACCAAGCACAAGCATCATGAAGTTCGCCAACACCATCGCCATCGCCGCCCTCATGACCATCGCCGCGTTCGAGAAGTTCGAGTCGCTGTTCAAGGCCTTCGGCGTTGCCACGCCCTCCGCGTAAGATGTCGTCGGCTGCTGGCATAGTGCGCCGGTTGCTATCGAAGAACAAGTAATGTATGAAACGAGTTCGTTCACCGGGTGCTCTAGTGTGTTGTCAGTAAATCATTGCTTTCCTTATTCTTGTTCTTCGCCTTTCTATCTCCTTAAACGCGTGGTGCTGTGCTGTTCCGTCACCCTCCCTCTGAAAAAGTATGCCGTTCCACGAAACTTGCGGAATTCAGCTGCAGAAAACGCGAAACGCCTTGAGCCAGAGAATAGATGTAAAAAACCCCTGTTCACCGCTCTTCTAGAATTCAGGTGCTCAGTAATACTCGACGTTCCAGAGGTGCCACCCAGATGAACAAATCTTTACTTCGTCGACATGTACCCCATCTACACACGTCATCAAGTGGCATCGTCTAGACAAATGGCAATGAGCACTTTTAGAAGTGTGCGCAACTTGGGGATGATCGACAATGTGCCACACTATTGTCCAAGTAGGAGTAAGAAAGCTACCTTAGTAGATGAAAACATAATCGTTGAACGGTGGTAGTACAGTAATCAATCTGAGCAGAAGCCACTTATATAAATACATTTCAATTGTCGACACAGCAACACTACTACGAATCAATATGCGACTCAGTGGAGTGGAACTTGGCTGGTGGTGGCTATTCTTTCTCAAACAGAAGTAACCTCCGTAAATCTTGTTTAGTTTCTGGGTATCGAATATCAACTTCCACCCTTAACGTAAGAATTACTGTGTATCGTTGAAAGTCGGGTTTACGGACCGGTGAGGTCGGGAACGAGCACCCCGTTGATTACATGCACGATGTTGTTGTTCACAACCCGGATGTCGGACTTGAACACCACGGGGTTGATGATGTAGGAATTGCCGTCGACGAGCTCGATCGACTTGGTGAGTAGGATTGTGTTGCCTTTGAAAAGTGTGGGTGCGAAGTAGGAGTTCCTCACGATGTGATTCTGGCTCATGGGGTAGGGGACGACATGGTACAGCAGGACGACCTGTACCAACGCGGCACCCTTCAACCCGGGACTCGTCATGGCGAATCTCATAAGCGACTGCAAAGCTATACTCTCGTTCTGGCCCTTGTACGGGGTGAGCGTGTTCGCGAGTCCAATGAATGCCCCATCGGTCGGAGCGAACACGGTGGACGAGCGCAGCCCCAAGACGGCTGTCGTGAGGTTGGCGTAGTCCGCGAGAGCAGTGAGAATGTTAAAGTTATTGAGATCCGTGTCAAAAGTCCGTGCAGGTGCTAGTATGTCAGTCCATTCGAGCGCTTGTGCGTTGCTGGTGGTGGTGCAAGCCAGCAGCACAAGCACGATCGGTGCAAGGTAACGTGCCAAGGCCATGTGAAGTGTGGGAGGGGTAGAGGAGCGCAGTGCGTTTTGAGATCGGTGATGAAAGCCGACTTAAATAGGATTTGAGATCACTACAATCTGAGATCTACTGTAGCTCTTTGAATTTGAGATGTTGAACTGGGCAGCTTACGTCCGCAGAAGAATATTCTACGTCTCGTTCAAGTGTGTTGGCGCGGCTTCTATGGCACATAGTGCGGAGATCTGATTTTCGATGACGATTCTGTTTCACTGTTGAAGAACGAGGGTTATTTCAACAAACGAATGCTGTGTTGATGGAACTCTGTTCGCATACGCATCGCCTCGTCTTTCGATGTACTGCTCGTGAAGCCAATTGTCTGTCCATGCACTGCTGCGATGACGCGATCATGCGGAATGATTTGTTGACAGTTGTGCAGTGCAGTCCATAGGCAGTCCATTTCAAACACGAACTGTATTGCGATCTAGAGTCCGTTTTCGTGTAGGAGGAGACCGCGTACAGTCTTCACTCTAGAAAAACCAGGCACTACTTGTCTGTAGCAACGCCTAGCCTAGCCTAGCCTAGCCTAGAAAAAGTGGGACCCACTCTTTTACTCGTCATGGTGTAATCCGTATAATATACTCAGATTACTGTGCTGTAACTGCAAAACATGGCAAAATGAGCTCTGCAAAGCTTTGAACAACAACACTGTTCGTTTGTCACGAATCCATCGCACAGTACGAGTACAGTAGAACGAACAGAAACTTGAATTCGGTTTACTGTACGCCGATGAGATAGTGCTCGTTCATCCAGCGCATTACCGTACTGTACGGTACCGTACGCTTTGAAATTGGTAAACAATGCACAAAATCCAAAAAGTTCAACGACAAGAACCTACCGTCAGCGGTTAGTCCGTCGCCATCGAGTTCAGAGCGCACTGTTCGAGTCGACATCATTCCAATACAGTACAAATCGAAACCAAAGCTAGCAAACATCGGGAGTTTATGATCGATACGATGACAAGTCGAAGTAGATGATACCACGATGTCGTTTTGAACTTACTGTGAGTCCGCGTCGCCAAACAATTCATTCTATTCAACCAATAGATCGTTGCTCCGTCATGCGCTTCAACCAAAGCCACAAAACGGCAAAGTTGGATTTAGCCGGCTCTTCTAAGATTTTCGAATCTATCCCTTTACGACGCGGAATATTGAAGAACTTTCCCGGGTTTCTGATCCTCGTGCATTCGGTTATTCACTATGCATCGATCGAGTTGTTAACATAGGAACATACTCGAAAATATGAAGTAAATTTATCTAGTAAAGTTCATGTCCTCTATTTGTAGGAAACAAATTACTCTTCGGTCGTTCTGATCCATTTTTAGGGAACCAAGTGCTAAGTTCTGCGACCAAAAAGTATTCGAACTTGATGGTGAATGTAGATTTGCTGCTCCGTAAAGTGATTATCTTGCCTTTCCCACTACAGATTATAGCTAAAACAAATCCCTAAACGATCTTGCGCAAATGATTGCTAACACTCTTTATTTCACCAAGTGTTTTCCAGTTGGAGATAGCTGCTTGTTTCAGCAGTTGTTCCGTTGATAGCGCTTTCCGTGACCCATTTCAGGAAAGCAGGCAACACAGAGATGTGAGAAAGTTTGCTCGGGAGTGCACGTTGTCCGCGTGCTGTCGCTTGAACTGCTCTACTTGTGATTTTGGGCGCATTGGCTTACTTTATTACGCGCGAATAGTTTTCATTTTCGTGATCGCTATCGATAATCGTGACGACTTACGTCTACGTTCGTTTCTCATCTATGTACCGTACCGTACTACGGATCTTGGCGAGCCGCGCTGAATTAGAACAAAGTACAGTACTGTACCGTACTGTACTGTGGTTCTCTTCAGAATTGGCTTTTCTCCGTTTCGGTCACGGTAGGGGCACGAACAACAAATGCGGCGATATTATTCCTAGGGCAATTATGCATTCGGTTACACGGTTCACTGAATAAGCTAGACAAGTAAGGCTAACTTTTGGTAGGTTCAGTTCAGCTCCAAGCTGCCACCGCGGGAAGGCGAAGGCACGAAACACATCGTATCTGGGAAATTACTGAACCAGGCGACAATGTGTATAGAGCTCTACCGCCAAACCTTATCGTAGCGTGCGCTACATCTGTAACCGAGTAAACACCTTTGCTTTATTCCCGTTCGGTACAGCGAGCCGTGGGCGCACAACCTATTACCGAATCTATTGAGTGATAGATTCCGCGAGGCCAACCAATGTCTTCACACCATACCCGGTGGCGCCGCCCTTCTTGTCGACCCACGCGGTGCCCGCGATGTCGAGGTGCGCCCACTTCTTGGTTTCCACGAACTCGCTGAGGAAGAGCGCGGCGGTGATGCTGCTTCCGTAGCGCTCGCCGATGTTCTTCAGGTCTGCGCACTTGCTTTTGAGCGACTCTCTGTACTCCTCGACGAGGGGCATGCGCCAGATGCGCTCGCGGCCCTTCTCGCTCGACTTCTGGATGAGCTCCGCCAGCTCGTCCGACGGCGACCAGAACCCGGCCAGCTCGTGTCCGAGCGAGACGATAATCGCCCCAGTCAGGGTGGCGATGTCGATAATCGCATCCATGTCGCCGAGCTTCTCCGCATACACCAACGCGTCGGCCAGGCACATCCTGCCTTCCGCGTCCGTGTTCATGATTTCCACGGTTTTCCCGTTCGAGGCGGTGAGGATATCGCCCGGATGAATCGCGCGTTCGCTGACCATGTTTTCGCACGCCGGAAGAATGAAATGCACCTCGACGTCCTTCGGCTTGATGCGTCCGATTGCCGCCGCCGCACCAATGCACGCACCGCTCCCGCCCATGTCCCACTACTCCAAAACCATGTTCGTTAGTATTCCTACAACACAATCGCATCGAGTCATTCACCACGCACCTTCATCATGTTAATCATGCTGCCCGCGCCGACTTTCAGGTTGTAGCCGCCCGAGTCGAATGTGACGGCCTTCCCGACGTAGGCGATTTTCTTCGACGCACCGCCCTCCGGCTTGTATGTTATGTGAACTGTATAAGCGCAACAGTCGGTCAGTTGCAAACAAGCATACTTACGCGAGCAACGAATGGGGCGACGTACTGAACTGTGGCTCACGAATCGAGCCCTGGGTGACGCCCAGATACAAGCCCATACCCTTCTTCTGACACGCGGCACGGTCCAGGATTTCGATGTCCATTCCAGTTTCCTTCGCGACGAGCTTCGCGGCGTCGGCCAGACCTTCCGGGGTGAGGGAGTTGGCGGGCGCGGTGACGACGTCCTTGGTGGCCATGATGCCTGCGGCGATGGCCTTGCCCCTGGCCACGTCGCTCTCAGGAACCACGCTGGCGCCCACGAGGACGACCTCCGCGGGCGGGTTCTTGGGCTTCTTCTTCTGGTCCTTGGGGCCCTTGTAGCGCTCGTCCTTGTAGGCGGCGACGTTGGCGGCCTCCGCAATCGCGGCGACGAAGTCATCGGCGCCGCCGTCGACGTACAGCGCCACGCTGCCCACCCTCCCAGTGGCCTTCTCCACGGCGAAGGCGGCGGCCTTGGCGACGTCGCTCTCCGCGCCCTCGCCGATGCCGAACAGGATGCAGCGCTTGACCTCCCCACCTGCAATCAGCACGATGTCGGTGGAGCTGCCCGACTTGCCGCTAAACTCCGCCTCGGCCGCGCACTCGGCGAGCGCGCGGTGCACGCGCTCGCTGTCGAACGCGGCCAGCTTGCCGGGCAGCTCGAAGTCGACGTCCTTGTCCTTGGGCGCCTTCACGGCGACCACGAGCAGGTCGGTGGTGATGGTCTCCAGGGGCAGGCCCGGCACGATGTTCACCGCCTGCCCGAGATCGGGGCGCAGCACATCGGTGGTGTAGTCCGACGGCAGCTTAACGCGCTCGGTCATCGTGGAGCTGAGCGTGCAGTACGTGCGGTGGGATCGGGGGGTGGTCGGGGGTGGGGATCGCGACACGAAGCGACTGGAAACGATGCGAAGCGATGGTAGGGCGGACAAGGGCGTGGTGAAGGCGGTGGCTCGGTTGAACGCGAGTCTGAGACGAGCGCAGTTCATGCAGATCGAGGAACGACGCGAGAAAAGCCGCACGGTGGGTGAGACGGTGCTCGGTTGCACTTGATTAGAGATGCGGGGTACACGTGTGTATTTATGTATTGGGAGGATCCTCGAAATGCGGCACCTCCCTGCATTGCACTACAGAACAGCCCGCAATGGCGCCCACGGAGGCAGCAGAGGGCACCTATCGAATCCACGGCTGGCGATGGCACCACTTATCGATACTGCGCGACCTCGACCATGTGAACCAGCTGCTACACAGCCCCAGCGTGTGTGCGGCGGGGGCGCAGGGCGCGCGCGCGCGGCAGCAGGTGTCGCGTGTGTACGCGCACGTGCTGGACGACAACTGGGAGGTGCACGACGAGGTGGAGCGGCGGCTGCTGTACCCGTGGGTGTCGGCGCGTGCGGGGGGCGCGCGGCAGGTGGCGCTGACGGTGCTAGGCGGGCGGCGGCGCGCGCTGGGCGCGCGGCGCGAGCGGCTGCGCGACGCGGTGGTGCAGCTGGGCAACGGGCAGTGCGAGGGG
>JAAUYH010158803.1_pt1 | contig 24555 bp, 27 predicted proteins | sample 7278061 | NCBI WGS metagenome assembly JAAUYH01 (sample SAMN14350203, study PRJNA611818) | marine sediment metagenome | isolation source: surface marine sediment (0.6m) | place: French Polynesia: Moorea | collected 2018-08 | reverse complement strand
ATGGCCGGTCAGACCGAACCCGATGGAGTCGAACGACATGGCGACCGCAGTCAGCAACCTGAAATCCGCCCCGCGCAAGCTCGATCCGATGGATCTGATGGACGTGCGCGGACAGCTGACCGACGAAGAGCTCATGGTCCAGGAGAGCGTGGCGCGCTTCGTCGACGAGAAGGCGCTGCCGGTCATTCCCGAAGCCTTCGAGCACCACCGTTTCCCTGCCGAGCTGATCCCTGGCATCGCGGAACTCGGACTGCTGGGCAGTTCCATCGACGGTTACGATTGCGCCGGTCTCAACAGCGTGTGCTACGGCCTCATCTGCCAGGAGCTCGAGCGCGGCGACAGCGGCCTGCGCAGCTTCGTCTCGGTGCAGTCGAGCCTCGTGATGTTCCCCATCCACGCCTATGGGTCCGAGGAGCAGAAGGCGCGCTGGCTGCCGGCCATGGCACGCGGCGAAGCCATCGGCTGCTTCGGTCTCACCGAACCGCACGGCGGCTCCGATCCGGCCAACATGAAGACGCGCGCGAAGAAGGACGGTGACCACTGGGTCATCAACGGCGCCAAGATGTGGATCACCAACGGCAGCATCGCCGACGTGGCCGTCGTCTGGGCGCAGACCGACGACGGCATTCGCGGCTTCCTGGTCGAGAAAGGAACGCCCGGCTACACGGCGCCGGAAATCCACCACAAGTTCTCGCTGCGCGCGTCGGTCACGTCCGAGCTGGTGTTCGACAACGTGCGCGTGCCCGCCGAGAACATGCTGCCCGGCGTCAAGGGCCTCAAGGGGCCGCTGAGCTGCCTGACCCAGGCCCGCTATGGCATCACCTGGGGCGTCATCGGCGCCGCCCAGGCCTGCCTGGCCGAACTCATCGACTACACCGCCACGCGGGAGTTGTTCGGCCGTCCGCTGTCGCACACGCAGACGGTGCAGCGACGCCTCGCCGACATGGCCCGGCGCATCAGCACCGCCCAGCTTCTGTCGCTGCGGCTCGGTCGCCTCAAGGACGCCGGACAGATGTCACCGTCGCAGGTGTCGCTGGCCAAGTGGAACAACGTGCGCATGGCCATCGACGTGGCACGCGATGCGCGCGACCTGCTCGGTGGCGCCGGCATCAGCGTCGAGTACTGCCCCATCCGGCACATGCTCAACCTCGAAAGCGTCATCACCTACGAGGGCACCGAGACGGTACACGAACTGGTCATCGGCAAGGAGCTCACGGGTGTCAACGCCTTCTGAGGCGTCGCTCGACAGGTCAAGTACCCGCGCGGTCAATCGCGCCGAGGTCATCGACCGCAACTTCACCGACTTCGTGTCCGCCTGGGATGGCGATGCGGCAGCCGGGGACCTCGCCGCGCCCCTGCGACCGGGCGATGCGCTCACCGGCGCCGAACTGATCGACATCTTCAAGGCCCAGCTGCGGTCGCGCCACATGGACCTCGTGGCGCGTGAAATGCGTGCGCGCAACGAGGGCTTTTACACCATCGGCAGCTGCGGCCACGAGAACAACGCCGTACTGGGCGCGCTGACGCGCACCACCGACCCGGCATTCCTGCACTACCGCAGCGGCGGCTTCATGATGGCGCGCTGGGCGAAGGACCCGGACATCGACCCGCTGTTCGACACGGCACTGTCCCTGGCCGCCAGCAGCGACGATCCCATTTCGCGCGGGCGCCACAAGGTGTGGGGCAGCCGCAAGCTGTGGGTGTTGCCGCAGACATCGACCATCGCCAGCCACCTGCCCAAGGCCGTGGGCACGGCCATCGCGCTGGAGCAGTCGCGCCGGCTGCACATCGACCCGCCGGTACCGAGCGACAGCATAGTCGTGTGCAGCTTCGGCGACGCCAGCGCCAACCACAGCGCCGCACTCGGCGCGTTCAACGCCGCCCAGTGGACCGCCTACCAGAACCTGCCGGTGCCGATCCTGTTCGTGTGCGAAGACAACGGTCTCGGCATTTCCGTGCGCACGCCCGGCGGCTGGATCGAGGCCAACTTCCAGAATCGCTCTTCGCTGCACTACATACGCGCCAACGGCCTGGACACGGTCGCCACGCACCGCGCCGCCACCGAAGCGCTGCGCATTTGCCGCGGTCAGCGCAAACCGGTGTTACTGCACCTGTCGATGGTGCGCTTGCTGGCCCACGCCGGCACCGACATGGAAACCGAGAACCGCAAGCTCACCGAGATCGAGGCTGACGAAGCCAACGACCCGGTGCTGGCCACGGCAGCAGCGGTGCTGGAAGCCGGCCTGATGACCCGGTCACAGGTGCTCGACGAGTATGAGGCCGTGCGCACCGCCGCGCGCGAGGCCGCCAAGCGCGCCGCCCTGCGCCCACGGCTCGTGTCCAGCGACGACGTAACGGCCTCGCTGGCGCCCTACGACACCAAGGCGGTCAACGCCGAGGCCACGCGCAGCGACTGGCAGGCACAGCGCGAAAGCGTGTTCGGCGGCGCCGAGCGGCTGCCCGAGAACCAGCCGCCGCGGCACCTGGCCATCCAGATCAATCGCGCGCTGAAAGATCTGATGATCAAGTACCCGCAGATGACCATCTTCGGCGAGGACGTGTCGACCAAGGGCGGCGTGTACACGGTTACGAGCGGCCTGTCGCGCACGTTCAAGGGCAACCGCGTGTTCAACACGCTGCTGGACGAGACGACGATCCTGGGCATGGCGCAGGGTGCGGCCGCGATGGGCCTGTTGCCCGTGCCCGAGATCCAGTACCTGGCCTACTTCCACAATGCCTGCGACCAGGTGCGCGGCGAGGCGGCGTCGCTGCAGTTCTTTTCCGACGACCAGTTCCAGAACCCGATGATCATCCGCATCGCGGCGCTGGCGTACCAGAAGGGCTTCGGCGGGCATTTCCACAACGACAATTCCATCACGGCGCTGCGCGACATACCGGGCCTGATCATCGCCTGCCCGTCGCGCGGCGACGATGCGGTGATGATGCTGCGCACCTGCGCGTCCATCGCTCGCGCCTGCGGCCGGGTCGTTGCGTTTCTCGAGCCCATTGCGCTGTACATGACCAAGGACCTGTATCACGAGCGCGACGGGCAATGGCTGTTCCCGTATCCGCCGCCCGGGCATGCCGTGCTGCTCGGCGAGGGTCGCGTCTACAACCCCAGGGCCACCGACCTGCTGATCATCACCTACGGCAATGGTGTACCGATGTCGCTGCGCGCGGCCAGGCGCCTCGAGGCTGCCACCAAGGCGCAGGTGCGTGTGCTCGACCTGCGCTGGCTCAAGCCGCTGAACACGCGCCTCATCGCGCGCCACGCCGGCACCGTCGGCAAGGTGCTGGTGGTGGACGAAGGCCGGCGCACCGGTGGCGTGTCCGAAGAGATCTTCACCGCCATCGACGAGCACGCCAGCCCGGGCATATTCAAGCGCCGCATCACCGGCGAAGACACGTACATTCCCCTCGGGCCGTCGGCCAACCTCGTGCTGCCATCCGAAGACGACATCTTCGAAGCCGCGGCCGTCATGCTCTGACCGGGGGGCTCAAGCGGCGTAACCTCGCAAAGGTATCGGGAGATTGCCACGCCCTTCGGGCTCGCAATGACACATGAACGGCGAGCGTCATTGCGAGGAGCGCAGCGACGCGGCAAGCTCCCCGGGCGAGCGGTAGCATTCACCGCAGCCGTTTCCGATAAGATGCGGCGATGTCCGCCGCCATCGCATCCAGCGACATCTCCCACCGTGCCGTCTGGCGCATCGCCGCGCCGCTGATCCTGTCGAACATCACGGTGCCGCTGCTGGGCATGGTGGACACGGCGGTGGTCGGGCATCTGAGCGAGCCGTACTACCTGGGCGCTGTCGCCGTGGGCGCCACGATCTTCAGCTTCCTGTTCCTCGGCCTCAACTTCCTGCGCATGGGAACCACGGGCCTGGCCGCCCAGGCTGCCGGCAGCGGCGACCCGCTCGAGGTGCGCAACGTGCTGGCGCAGGCGCTGCTGGTGGCCGGCGGGCTCGCGGCGCTGCTCATCGTGTTCCAGCGGCCGCTGGCCTGGGTGTCGCTGTGGCTCATCGAACCGGACGCCGATGTCACGACGTATGCCCGGGTGTATTTCGACATACGCATCTGGGCGGCACCGGCGACACTGGCCAACTATGCGCTCATCGGCTGGTTCATCGGGCTTGGAAACGGTCGCGTGCCTCTGATGATGGCGCTCGTCATCAACCTGGTGAACATCGTGCTGGATCTGTGGCTGGTCATCGGGCTGGACATGAAGACCGCCGGCGTGGCAATGGCGTCGGTCGCCGCCGAATACACGGGGCTGGCGCTCGGCGGCCTGGCCGCCTGGCGCATGCTGAAGGCGAGCGGCGCCGGCCCCGACGCCCAGGCGGCAAACGCCGGTGAATCGGGCGCGCAGCGGCTCTTCGATCCGGGCCGGCTGGCGCGGCTGTTCGCCGTCAACGCCAACCTGTTCGTGCGCACCATGGCGCTGATGTTTGCCTTCGGCTTCTTCACCGCGATGGGCGCCCGCCAGGGCACCGTGTTGCTGGCCGCCAATGCCGTGCTGATGAACTTCCAGTACTTCATGGCGTCGGCACTGGATGGCTTCGCCAACGCCGCCGAGGCACTGGTGGGACGCGCTTTCGGTTCAGCCGATCGAACGGCGCAGCGGCACGCCTATCGACTGTCGCTGATCTGGTCGGTGGGCGTGGCCGGTGTGTTCTGCGTGCTGTTTGCCGTCGGCGGCCGACCGCTGATCGACGTGCTCACCGACCTGGACGACGTGCGGCAGGCGGCCTATGCGTTCCTGCCCTGGCTGATCGTATCGCCGATCATCTCCTGCTGGAGCTTCCTGTACGACGGCGTGTATGTCGGCTACACCTGGACACGCCAGATGCGCGACACGATGCTGTTCTCGCTGCTCGTCATCTACCTGCCGGCGTGGTTCGTTCTTCAGCCCCTTGGCAACCACGGGCTGTGGCTGGCGTTCATCCTGTTCATGGTGTCTCGTGGCGCGACGATGCACGTGCTGTACCTTCGTCTCGGCCCGCGCTCGCAGGCCGCGCGGCCGTGACGGCGCCCGACAACGATCTCGACCTGACCCGACGCACCAGCTTCGTCGTTGCGCTCGGCGCGCTCGTCAGCGTGTCGGCGATATCGATGGACGTCATGCTGCCGGCGATCCCCGTGTTTGCCGGCGAGCTGCGTACGGATGCGGGCACGGCCCAGCTCGCCGTCACGCTGTACTTTGCCGGCTTCGCGGCGGGCCAGGTTCCCTCCGGCCTGGCGACGGATCGGTGGGGTCGGCGGCCGCTGGCGTTCATCGGCCTGGTCGTATTCATCGCGGGCGGCACCGCGGCGGCGCTGGCCGACAGCATCGAGGTATTGCTCGCCGCCCGCTTCCTGCAGGGCATCGGCGCGTCGACCACACCGGTGGTATCGCGTGCCATCGTCCGCGACGTGGCATCCGGCGCCGAGGCCGGCAAGCTGATGTCGCTGATGGTATCCATCATCACGCTGGCGCCGCTGCTGGCGCCGTCAGTGGGCAGTGCCCTGCTGGCGGTCGCCAACTGGCGATTCACCTTTGGCTTCGGTACCGCCGCCGGCGTTCTGGCACTGGTCCTGGTCTGGCGTCACGTACCGGAGACGGGTCACCGGCACAGGGGCCAGGGCCGCAGCGTCGCAGCCAGCCTGCGTGCCATGTTCGTCAGCCGGTCCTGCCTGGTCGGCGGCGCGCTGGCTTCGCTCGGATCGGCCAGCTACATGGCCGTGCTCACCAGTTCGTCGGCCATCTTCGAGGATGTGTACCAGGTGCCGCCCACCTGGTTCGGTCCCGTGTTCGCCATAGCCGCGGCGGCCGTAACGGCCGGAGCGCTGGTTTCGCGACGTTACGTCGGCCAGGTCGGCGTCGACGGCATGATCAGGGCCGGAGCGCTGATCACGGCGGCTGGAGCGACAGCGCTGGCGGCCGTGACGTTGCTCGGCGCGGCACCGCTATGGATCTTCTGGGGGGCCGTCACGGTATTCATGGCCGGCGGTGGCATGCTGTTGCCCAATGCCGTCACGCTGGCGCTGGAAGGCATCCCCGGTTCAGCGGGCTTTGCCGCGTCGATCCTGGGCACGGTGCAACTCACCGCCGGCGCCGCGAGCTCGGCGCTGGCCGCCGCGCTGTACGCGGGCGGCATCGGTGTCCTCACCGCCATCATGACTGTCTGCTCGGCGATCGCCGCCGCCCTGGCGCTGGTGGCGCACGGCCGTGGCTGGATGGCGCCGGCGACCGACACGTAGCCCAACCGGGGCGCGAGGCACGCCGGCAGCGTGCGGCCTGCACAAAAAAGCCCTCGCTCCGGGCAGGAGCGAGGGCATGCAATGCTGCGTGTCGCCGGCGTCAGTCGTTGATGCGGTCGACGTTCACCGTCACGTCGTTGGTCACCGTGCCGTCTTCCGCATTGACGGTACCGGTGACGGTGCGCTGCCGAGACTGGCCGTCCGGTCCGGTCGTGGTGGTGACCCGCTCGTAGCCGTCGTCGGTGCGCACGCGCTCGGTTTCGCGCGTTACCGTCTGTCCGTTGGGACCGGTGGTCGTCACGGTGCGCTCGGCGGTTCCGGCCTCGCGATCGCGACTGCCCTGCACGCCCCGGGTCGCTGTCTGCCCGTCCGCACCGGTGACGGTGGTGGTGCTCTTGTAGCCGTCGTCACCCCACTTGCCGGAGGTCTCGCTGGTGCGTGTCTGGCCATCTGAGCCGGTGGTCGTCGTGGTCCGGCCAAAGGTCTGCCCCTCGCGATCGACTGTGCCTTCCGTCTGGCGGGTCACCTGCGACCCGTCGCGCCGCGTGATCTTGTCGTCGCGGGTATAGCCGTCTTCCGTGCGCGTGCCCTGGGAATCGCGGTTGCGCGTGCGACCGTCGGGTCCGGTCACCGTCGCCGACTCGTTCCAGGTGCCCGCCTCACGGTCGACCTGGCGCCGGGATTCGCGCGTCGCGGTGCGACCTTCAGCGCCTTCCACGGTGGTCGTGCGTGTGCGCGCGCCGTCCTGGCGCTCGGTGCGCGTGGTACTCGTGCGCTGCCGCGTGCGCTCCTGTCTCTGCGCGCGCTGCTGACCCTGGGCACGCTGCTTGGTCTGCGACCGTTGCTGGCGCTGCGCTCGCTGGCGGTTCTGACCGCGCTCGGCGCGCTGCGCTACCTGGAAGCTGCCGTCGGCGGCGGCGTACACGGCATCGGCCGCCGTGACCGCCGGCGCGCTCAGGCCCAGTACCGCGGCACCGATGAGTCCCTGCGCGATACCCTTGAAATCATGTCCGAGATTCATTGATCGTCTCCTTGACGTCGACCCGTACGCCGGCGTGCCCGGCTGCAACCGGGGTCCGGCGACTAGTGTGCGGCCAGTATCGGCCGTCATCGCTGAACGTGTGCTGAATATAACGCCAACGCCGGAACGACGTTGACAGGAAGGGCCTATCTTACTGTTTTAATTGGCAATCAAATCCCGGGTGAGCTCGCGGGCCGGCATGGGCTGCGCCGGCGGGGTGTCGTCGTCGGCACCGCGTTCCAGGGCGAGACGCACGAAGCGCGCGAGCAGGGTTTCGAAGCCGATGCCCGCCGCACGCGCGGCATCCGGATACAGGCTGGTGGGTGTCATGCCCGGCAGGCTGTTCAGTTCGATGATGATCGGACCGCCGCGCGGCGGCACCACGAAATCTACCCGGGAGAAGTCCCGGCAACCCAGCGCCTTGTGCGCCATGCAGGCCATCGCCTGGGCGCTGTTGTACACCGCCTCGGGCAGGGGCGCCGGTACCCGGTGCTCGCTGAGCCCGGGCGCATAGCGATGCTCGAAGTCGTACCACGACCCCGGCGGCGTCTTGATCTCGATCACCGGCAGCGCCCGCGGCGTGCCGTCGTCGAGCACCGCGACCGTCACCTCGCGCCCGAGCACGCGGCGCTCCACCAGCACCTGGTCCCCGAATTCGAAGGCCGAGGTCAACGACTCGACCAGCGTGTCCAGGTTGCGCGGGAAGCTCACGCCCAGCGCCGAGCCTTGGGCTGCGGGTTTCACCACCACCTCGGCACCCAGTTCCTCGAACACGCGCCGCGCGGCGGCGTCAACGCCTTCCGCGCGGTGAACCACCACGTCCGGCGCCACCGGAAGGCCGACCGCGCGGAAAAGGCTCTTGGCCGTAATCTTGTCCATGGCGCAGGCACTGGCCTGCACGCCACTGCCCACGTACGGAATGCCCAGGATCTTGAGCAGCCCCTGGAACGATCCGTCTTCGCCGGCCCCACCGTGCAGCGCCGGGAAGACGCAGTCAGGACGGGTGGCCTGCAGCGTCGCCGGCAGGTCCGCCGACAACTCGTGCACGGTGACACGCCGCACGCTGCGGGCCAACGCCTCGGCCACGCAGCCGCCGCTGACCCGCGAGACGTCCGCCTCGGGGGAATCACCGCCGCAAACAACGGCGATGTGGGCATCGATGGCCGGCCTGACGACGTCGTCCGCGTCGTGGGCCTGGTCTGCATTGCCGACCCGGCCGCCCGTTGCTGTCGAATCGCCCACTGTCAGTCTCCGTTGAGGCCGTGGCCGCGATAGGTACCCAGCACAGCGACGGCCAGCGCGGCGACAAAGGCCAGCAGGGCCAGGCTCTTGAGCGCCGGGGAGCCGCTCGGCGCCGCGTCGGAACGGACGATGCGATCGCCGGCGGCCACCTCCGCGCGGTCGGCGGCGGCGCCGGCGCCCGGCAGAATTGCCACACTGGCCTGCAGCACGCCCGCCTGCGATGCCATTACCTGGGGAGCCGCAGCGTCCTGCCCGGGCGCGTGGCCCACCCCGAACGCCATGCAGAAACAACCGGCGATGGTGAGGACCCAGGGCGCCAGAACCCGCGCGGGAACCGTGGCCCGGCGGCGTTCGGCGGGAATGGAGAGCACTGCTGACATGGCTTGCCTCGTCGGGGCCGGTGGCCCTGCGTTTTGATCCTTGAGACTTATTGAACGACGGGAAGCTGACAATATGCCGACCGAAAATGGCAGATTGTGGCAATAGGCGGCACGGGCCTCGGCGCCTCTTGCGGTCTGCTATTCTTCCGCCGACTCGAGCGCGCTACCCGGAAACCCCACGTGACCAACAAGCTCATCGCCATCGTCGAGGACGAACCCGCGATCCGCGAGAACTACGCGGCCGCCTTCCGCAAGCAAGGCTATGCGGTGAAGGGCTATTCGAACCGGCAGGACGCCATGACGGCCTTTCGGCAGCGGCTGCCCGACCTGGTGATCATCGACGTCAACCTGGGCGAGGAAATCGAGGGCGGCTTCGACCTGTGCCGGGACCTGCGGTCCATGGCGGCCGACCTGCCGATCATCTTCCTGACCGCCCGAGACAGCGAACTGGACGCCATTTCGGGGCTGCGCCTCGGCGCCGACGACTACCTGACCAAGGACATCTCCATACCGCACCTGCAGGCGCGGGTGGTCGCCCTGTTCCGCCGCATCGACACGATGCAGTCGCCGGACGCCACCGCGCACGTCGTCAAGCGCGGCCGGCTGGTCATGGATACCGACCGCATGACCGTGCGGTGGGACGACCATGTCGTGCCCCTGACGGTGACCGAGTTCTGGCTGGTGCACTCGCTGGCCCGCTATCCGGGGCACGTCAAGAACCGCCAGCAACTCATGGATGCCGCCAACGTCGTGCTGGACGACAACACCATCACCTCCCACATTCGTCGGTTGCGAAAGAAGTTCGTGGCGACGGACCCGTCCTTTTCGGCCGTATCCACCGTCTACGGCATGGGATACCGCTGGCAGGACGACGGTTGAGCGTTCAGCCGTGACAAGCCCCGGGGAAATCCGCGGCACGACTCTGCCCCCCTGTGGGAGCGGCTTCAGCCGCGATCCCCGACGCTGACCCCGCGGTGAGCATTCGCAAGCAGCTCCTGCTCGTCAGCCTGCTCACGCTCGCCCTGCCGTTCGCCGGCTACGGCTATGTCCGCGAAATGGAGTCGGCGCTGCGCCAGGGCCAGGAAGAAGCGCTGCTCGGGAACGCGCGCGCCGTGGCCGGAGTGCTCGAAGGCCGCATGCCGCTGCTGTTTCGCTATGCCGAGCTGGCCACCATCGGCTGGCGCCCGGGCCGCGACGTGTATGCCCATCCGCTCGACCGGCCCGTACACCTGGACGGCTATGCGCAGGACTGGGGCCTGACCGACACGCACTTCGGCACGCCGGCCGTCGTATCCGGCGACGAGCCGTCCTTCGGCGCGCGCTTTCTCACCGGCATCAGCGACCGCTACGTGTACCTTTTTGTCGAGGTCACCGACACCGACGTGGTGTTTGCCGCGCCCGATGGCGGCCAGGGCCACGACCGGGTTCGGCTCACGCTGGAAGACGACGCCGGCCGCCTGCAGCGCTACGTGATCGCCCCGGCCGCGCCGGGACGGGTCAACCCGGTGCGCAATCCCGGCGAGCCCGATGCGGCTGCCGAGCTGAGGATCCAGGGCATCTGGGAACTCACCGCGTCGGGCTATCACCTCGAGCTGCGCATTCCGGTAGAGCTGACGGGTGCCCGGCTGGGCTTCGCCGCCATCGACGGCGGCGGCCTGTGGGACGCGCCGCCGCGCGGCCTGGCGGGCACGATGGACGAGACCTGGGAAGCCGGATACCTCATGTACCCCCAGCCGGAGCTGGGGGTGCTCTTGCAGTCGGCCCGCCAGGAAGGGCAGCGGCTGGAAGTCGTGGAACGCAACGGGCTTCTGTTGGGTGCCGCCGGTGCCTTCGAGGACCGCCCGGCCGCCGATCGTGCCGATGGCGAACCGTCGGTGCTGACGGGCTGGCTCTACGGCGCGATCCTGAGCCGCGAGCTGCCGGCCTTCGAACACCGCCGCAGCGGCCCCGGCCGGCTGTCGGCGGACGAGCTCGAGGCCGCCGCTGCTGGCGATCCGCGCGCCGCGTGGTATCGCACCAGCGCGTCGGGCGACGTCGTGCTGGCGGCTGCCTGGCCCGTGCGACGCGGGTCGGAAACCGTGGCGGCCGTCGTGCTGGAACAGACCAGCGAAGCGATCCTCACGCTGACCAACCGCGCGCTGACGCGCCTGCTGACGCTCACGCTGGCCGTCACCGCCGTCGCCGCCATCGGCCTGCTGGGTTTTGCCACCCGCCTGTCGCTGCGGATTCGCCGTTTGCGCAACGCCACCGAGGGCGCCATCAGCCCCGAAGGCGCCATTGCCGTCGACATCCCCGGCACCGGCGAACGCGACGAGCTCGGCGACCTGTCCCGCAGCTTTGCCACGCTGCTTGGCCGGCTGCGCGAATACACCGACTACCTGCGGACCCTGGCGAGCAAGCTGTCCCACGAACTGAATACGCCGCTGGCCGTGGTCAAATCGTCCCTGGACAACCTCGAAACCGAACCGTTGTCCGACGAGGCCCGGCTCTATGCCGAGCGAGCGCGCGAGGGCGCCGACCGCCTGCGCGCGATCCTCACCGCCATGAGCGAAGCGACGCGTGTCGAGCAGTCCATCAGCGGCGCCGAACCGGAAACCTTCGACCTCAACGAGCTGCTTGCCGGCAACATCGCCGCCTACCGCGACGTCTATCCGGGCCGCCGCTTCGAGCTGGACCTCAACGGTGAGGCGGCGGAGCTCGACGGCGTGCCGGACCTGGTCGCCCAGCTCCTGGACAAGCTCATCGACAACGCCGTCGATTTCAGCCCCGTCGACGGGCGCATCAGCGTGACGCTGCGCCAGCAAGGCGACGCCTGGTGCCTCACGGTCGCCAACGAAGGACCGCTGCTGCCGGAGAACATGACAGCCCAGCTCTTCGACTCGATGGTGTCGATGCGTACTGAAAAGGGCGACGGACCGCACCTGGGTTTCGGCCTGTTCATCGCCCGCCTCATCGCCGCATTCCATGGCGGTACCATCGTCGCGCGCAACCTGGACGACGGCAGCGGCGCCGCCTTCGACGTGACGCTGAAGCGCGAGTTTCCAACGCGGACATAGTGTCCTGTCCTGCCGCGGCATGCTGCAGGCCGTGGCTGACATGCTGCAACAAACGGGACAGAACAACGGTCGTTGCCTACACTCACGGTTTGACCCCGATTCGGGCCTGACTGTCCACGGACGAATGGGTGACCCATGACCCGCCACGCCGAGACGCCGCTCATACGCTTCGACCACTGCGTCCTCGACGTGGCTCGCCGCGAACTGACCCGGGACGGTGAACCGGTGGTAGTCCAGCCCCGGGTCTTCGACCTGCTGGTCTTCCTGGCGGAACACCGCTCGCGTGCGGTCAACAAGGACGAGATCCAGGACGCGGTGTGGCCCGGCATGGTGGTCACCGAAACCGCCCTCACCCGCGCCGTCATGAAGGCGCGGCGCGCCGTGGGCGACGACGCCAGCCACCAGCGGGTGATCAAGACCGTCCACGGTCACGGCTATCGCTTCGTGGCGGACGTCACCATGGACGCCCGCGAAGAGCCGGCCGCGGCTCGCCCGACGCCGGCTCCGCAGGACCGCGAAGACCCCGCGACCGCGGCACCAGCAAGCGCCACCCCGCAACCCCACGCCGGCGCCGCGACGCCCGCCCCGGCGCGGCGCCGATGGGCAGTGGCCGCCGGTATGGCCGTCGCGGTGCTGGCTCTGGCGTGGGCGCTCGTGCGCCCTGGCGGAGCGGCGCTCGAAGGCACGCGCGTCGCGGTGCTTCCGGTGGCCAACGACACCGGCGACGAGACACTGGACTGGGCGCGTCTCGGACTCATGAGCCTCGCCAGCGGCTTGCTGCAGAACGCCGGCGAACTGGCGATCGTACCGGACGCCAAGGTGGTGGCGTTGTCCGGGAGTTTCGCGGTCGGCAACGACCTCGGAGCCCGCCTGCGCCGCGCCTACGGCGCCACCCACATCATCGCCATGCGCCTCGAACGATCCGGCGACCTGTTGCGCATGACGTACACGCTCGAAGCGCCGGACGGCGACGAAACGCAGGGCTCCGTGTTGGGTGACGAGAGCACCGAACTCGCACGCGGCGTGGTGCGCAGCGTGGTGAGCGGGCTCACGGGCCACCGTCGCATGCGCGAAAGCGTGGCCGCAATTTCCGACGATCCGTTCGTCAACGAGGCCCACGCGCGCGGCATGAGCGCCAGCCTGGACGGTCGCTGCAGCGATGCCAGGGACCTGTTCAAGGTGGCCATGGATGCCGAGCCCGAGTTGTTCGCGCCGCGACTGGGCTATGCCGAGTGCGCCCGCATCCTCGGCGACACCGAGGAGGCCGAAGCCGTTCTCGATGCCCTGATCGAAGCCCAACGCGCCGCGAACGCACGCAGGCAGCTGGCCCAGGCACTCAATACGCTGGGCGTACTGTACAACCGCTCCGGCCGCATCGAGCCGGCGCAGCAGGCACTGGACGAGGCGCTCGCGGTGGCCACAGAGCTGGGCGACGACGACCTGACCGGCAAGACACTGACCAACCTGGCTATCCTCGCCGAAGACCAGAACCGCTTCGACGACGCCCGCGACCTGGTCGGGCGCGCGATGCTTGCCTACGAATCGGCGGGCCGCGAAACGCCGCCCGGCCACCTGCATTCGTTGCTTGCCAACATCGGCATGCAGCAGGGCGAGCTGGACGAGGCGGAGACGCACCTGGCGCGTGCGCTGGAAGCCTTCCGCCTGGTCGGCGACCGCCGTCGCGAAGCCATGATGATCAACAACACCGGTTTCCTGAGACGGCTGCAGGGCCGGCTGGACGAAGCCGAGAGCTATCACCTGCGATCACTGGCCATACGCGAGGAGATCGGCGACCGGGTGGGCGTCGGGCGCATCCGCGGCATGCTGGCGACCATCTACGAAGATCGCGGACAGTTCGAAGCGGCGCGCGACTCGGCAGCCACCGCTCTGGCCATCGCGCGCGAAACCAGCGACCGCCTGTTCGAGGGCACCTCGCTGTCGAAGCTTGCCGATGCCGAGCGCGACCTGGGTGAGCTGGATGCCGCCGCCGGCCATTATCGCGAGGCCCGCGGCATCTTCACCGAGATCAACGATCGCATGCGTGCGCTGCAGGTGGATGTCCGCCTGGCACGCATGGACCTGGACGCGGGCGACACCGGCTCGGCACGGAACGCCGCCCGTGACGTCCTCGCGCGCAGCGAGGCACAGGCCCTGTCCATTCCACAGGTGGAAGCACTGGAACTCATCGGCGACGTTGCCGCCCGTGACGACGACCGGGACGCGGCTATCGACGCCTACGCGGTTGCGTTGGAACGGGTGCGCGAGCTGAGCTGGAATGCGAAGGAAACGGCGCTGGCGGTCAAGCTTGCCGACCTGCACCTCGACGCCGGCGATCCGGGTGCGGCGGAACCGCTGGTCGGCTACGTCAGCCAGCAGCCCGATCACTTTTTCGGTGAGCGGCTAAGGGCGCGCTACGCGGCGATGCATGGCCGGCACGATGAGGCCGTCACGCACATGACGCGCGCGCAGACGCTGGCCGGTGCGCGCTGGTCGCAGGCCGACGAGCAGCGGCTGCAGTCGTACCAGCGACAGGACTAGCGCGGCGGCAGCCCGAGCTGCCGGTCGTGCAGTCGGGACAGGAACAGCTGCGCTGCCAGGGCACCCGTGAGGCACAGGAACATGTCCCACTGCGTGTCCCAGACGTCGCCCTGCGTGCCGAGAAATGCGGCGGCGCCCTGCTCGGAAAAGACGGCGACCCACCACTCGAGCATTTCGTAGAACGCGCTGAACGCCAGGCACACGCTGGTCACACACAGCACCAGCCAGCCTCCCCGGCGCAGCGGCGATAGCCGCAAGAATATCTCGCGCGCCAGGATCGCCGGTATGAACCCCTGCGCCACGTGACCCAGGCGATCGTAGTGATTGCGCTCGAGATCCAGCCAGTCGCGCACCCAGAATCCCGGCGGCACCTCGGCGTAGGTGTAATGCGCGCCGAGCAGCAGGATCAGCCCGTGCACCAGGAGCAGACCGTACAGCAGCGGCGTCATCGGGAACCGCCCGAAGGTGAGCACCAGCGCGGGCACCGCGATCATCACCGGCACGGCCTCGAGGAACCACGTGGCGCCGTCCGCGGGGCCGATGCCGGATAGCACCAGCGCCGAGAGCGCGATTACGACGAGCGCGTAGCGCCAGGGTGCCGCCGGCGTCAGGGGAGTGATGGGACGTGGTTCCACGGATCGCGTACGCGCGCGCCGGTGGCCGGCTGGGTCAGCGCTCGGCGCCCAGCGCCACGGCGCGGTCACGGCTGGCCGCAGCCGTCGCCGCCAGCGCGTCGTGATCGCGCTCTTCGCCCGATTCCGGCCAGCCCTGGGTGTGCTCGCGCACGACGTCGCGCAGGAATCGGATGTGATCGCCGCTTGCGTTGAGACTCGGGATATAGCTGAGCTTCTCGCCGCCCGCTTCGCGGAACAGCTCGTCGTAGCCGATGGCCACCTCCTCGAGCGTTTCCAGGCAGTCGGCCGGGAAGCCCGGGCAGATGACGTCAGCCTTGCGCACGCCGTTCGCGGCCCAGTCGCGCAGGATGTCGTCGGTGTACGGTTTGAGCCACTCCTCGCGACCGAAGCGCGACTGGAATCCGATCGCCCACTGGCCGGGCAGCAGGCCCAGTTCCTCGGCCACCAGCCGGGCGGTCTTGTGGCACTGGCAGTGATAGGGATCGCCAGCCAGGAGGTAGCGCTTCGGCAACCCGTGAAACGAGAACAGCAGCCGCTCGCCCCGCTCGTCGTTGCGGGCGTGCCAGTAGCGCCGGACGCTGTTGGCGATGATCCGGATGTAGCCGGGATGGTCGTGATACTGGTTGACGATGCGCAGCTCCGGGATGCGCCGCCACGTCATCAGCTCCGATGCCACGGCGTCGAACACCGAGGCGGTGGTGGTCGCCGAATACTGGGGAAACAGGGGCAGGACCAACAGGCGCGTGACGTTCTTCTTGCGCAGGGTCCTGAGGCCCTCGGCGATGGACGGGTTGCCGTAACGCATCGCCGCCGTCACCGCCACCGGGCCGGCAAAGCGCTTTTCCAGTTCGATGCCAAGCGCCAGCGCCTGGCGGTGCGTGTTGAGCAGCAGGGGCGAGCCGCGCTCTTTCCAGATGGTCTGGTAGGCCTTCGCCGAGCGCGACGGCCGGAAGCGCAGGATGACGCCGTGCAGGATGAGCCACCACAACGGCCGTGGCACCTCGACGATGCGCGGGTCCCACAGGAACTCGGCGAGGTAACGCCGGACCGAGCTGGTGGTGGGCTCGTCGGGTGTCCCCAGATTGGTCATCAGGACACCGAGCCGCTCCTGCTCGTCGTGTCTGAATCCCGGGTCTGCGCTGTACCTTGGCATCCGGTTTCCTGTGCCTGGCTGCCCGGCGACTGGTTGCGCGGCTCCTGGCGCCGCGGCGTCCGTCGTTCAACGCGCCGGGGCAGGCAACGGCGACACCACGGCGGACGACCTGGATCGAGTGGCCCCAAGTATACTGACTGGCAGCGAAGAAAGGGGGTAGTGCCGTCACGGTTTTTTGCACCGGCAAGGGGCACTCGGGGAGCACTCCATGGACAGCGGCAAAGCCGTGGTTTTCGATCTCGGGCGGGTGCTGGTCGACTACGACTACACGAGGCTGTTCGGCTTTTTCGCCAGGCACGGCCTGCGCGTCGGGGACGAGGCCGACCTGATGGCACGCTGCCGGCTTGCCGACTACGAGTGCGGACACCTCGACGACGACGCGTTCTTCGACGGCCTGGCCCGGCTGATGCCCGTGTCACCGCCCATGGACGAACTGCGGGCACGCTGGCTGGGCCTGTTCTCACCGGCGGATCCAATGCTGGACTACGCCCGGTCGCTGGGTGGCCGAACGCCTGTCTACATACTCAGCAACGTCAGCACCGCCCACTTCGAGCACCTTCGCCAGGCCTACGGGCTGGACGCCCTCGCCGACGACATCCTGACCTCCTGCGAAGCCGGCTGCCTGAAACCCGACCCCGCGATCTACCGGGCCGCGCAGGACCGCTTCGGTGTGGCGCCGGACACCGTCCTGTTCGTGGACGACAAGGCGGAGAATGTCGAAGGCGCACGCCAGTGCGGCTGGGCCGCGATCCACCACACCGATGCGGTCGCCACGATGGCGCACATCGACCGCTGGCTGGCGTCATAGCGCCTGCAGGCGGCGGATGACGGCCCCGCCGTCGAGCAGTCGAATGGCGTGGATACTCGCCGCCTGCACCGCGCATTCGCTGAAAGCGCCGCAACTCACCAGCACGCCCTCGCCGGCGCCCGCGCGACGAACCGCCTCGGCAAGCGCCGTGACCTCGTTGCACCCCACCAGTGCGTGCCGCCAGGCGCGGCAGTGCACGAGCACCAGGCAGCCGTCGGCCCGCCAGGCGCGAAACGGTCTGTCGTCGTGTGAACGGCCGACGCGGTAACCGTCACGCCGCATCACCGTCTGCACCACCGACGCCAACTCCTCCGGGCTCAGCGCTCCCAGTGCCGGCAGCACCGGGCGGCACAGCACTTCCTCGACCGCGGGCGACAGCCTCCGGTGCCGTCGGGAGACGGCGACTCCGGTGACGACTGCCACCAGGACCACCAGCCCCAGCGCCGTCATCATGCCGATGTGGCAGTCGCGTCCATGCGATTGCTCCCTGGCCGTCAAGCTATATCCGCACGAACAGGGTGCCACCGGCTCCAGGCGCACGCTCGCGCTGTTTCTGTCCGATAGCGGTGTATTCGCAGCCGGCGACGGTGCCGGGATCAGGCCGCGGGTCTGGCCCGGAACTTCTCGAGGAGGTACAGGTAGGCGCCGAACAGCGCGGCGGGAAATACCAGCACGTTACCGGCGATATCGATCCACGCGGGCCAGCCACCATCGTCGGAGCCGGACCCCAGCAGCATGCCGCCGATGACCACCAGCACCGCCGTGAGTATGGCGTGCTTGTACTCGGCGTGGTTGGCGATGCGTGCCGCGACATAACCACCGACCACATCGAGGCCCAGCCCCAGGGTCAGCATCACCGCCATGTACAGCTTGCTGGCGATCATCATGTCGGCAATGAGTTCGGCCGGATGACCGTTCGCGACGAGCATCGTGGCAAACAAGGTGGACACGATGATGGCCATCAGGATGGTACCGCCCAGGTCGGCGACCGCACCGAAGACGATGGCCTTGAGCGGATGGCCGCGCCGGTGCGGATCGATCGCGCGGCCCGGATCCGAACCCGGAGGCTGGTAGGGATTGCGACCGTCGTCCGTCAAGGCGTCGAACGCCAGTCTTCGGTGAGCAGCGCATACCGGTGATGGTCGCACCAGTGGCCGTTGATCATGAGGTAGCGCCGCGACTCGCCTTCCTTGACGAAGCCCAGACCGTCCACCAGCCGGATCGAGCGGCTGTTGTGCGGCTGGATGTTGGCCTCCAGCCGGTGCAGGCCCAGGCGGCCGAAGGCGAGGTCGATCACCTGCGTCAGACCATGGCGCATGAGCCCGAGCCCTTCGTGCGGGCTGAAGGCGTAGTAGCCGAGATAGCCGCTCAGGAAACACCCGCGCACGATCTCGCTGATGTTGATCACGCCGGCCAGTTCGTCGGTGTCCGCGCGGCACACGAAGTAGCCCTCCCGGCTCTCGCTTCGCAGGCTCTTGAGGTACAACTCGAGGTGAGCACGATCGTCAGGCGGCGACACCCACGGCCCGTGCAACTGACGGCTGCGCGTTACCGCGTCCAGAAACTCGTCGGCCCGCTTCGGCGTCGGGTGCCGCAGCACCGCCTCAACAGACGGTTTCGTGCGATGCACAGGCTCCAGGGTTCGGGGCATGGCGGGCTCTATCGGACAGGGTCGGTCGACGTGAAAAAAGCATAGCATGCAGCGACGTCCGCCACATGGGCGCCCGTCACGTCGACGGCCTCACGGTGCGCATGTACGCCACCAGGTCCGTGTGGCCTTCGTCGGCCAGTCCCGCCACCGCGCCCTCGAAATCCTCCGCCGACTGGTTCTGGCTGAGCTTCCACTTGCACTGCACGTCTTCGACGATCATCTCCACACCGACAACGCCGCGCGCCATTCTTTTCACATAACTCGCCGGCGCATCGGACACCTGCCACGGTTCCGGCCTATGCGCTTCGTACTGCGTCGTGAGCGCATTCATCTGCGCGTCCAGCCAGTCGGCATCGTCGACGAGGCGCACCGGCCCGCGCGCGTGCGCCACCGTGTAGTTCCAGGTGGGCACCATGCGCCCGTGCCGCTTCTTGGACGGATAGTGGTTGGCAGAGACGTAGGCGTGCGGTCCCTGGAAGACAGCGACAGCGGGAGTTGCCGGGCGCACCGGGCGTGCCGCCAGTCGATTGGCGCGCGCGATGTGCCCGCGCAGCACCCCGAAGGCGGTGTCGTGAGCCGACAACACGAACGGCACGTGATCGACAACCAGCTCGCCGTCGAGCGCCAGCACCAGCGTCGCGAAGCCGTTGTCGGTGATGAAGCCCCGGATGACCTCCGGGTCGGTAATCATAAAGACATTGGGTGTGAACATCGTTCAGGCCTTCCCCGCCGGCAAGGTATACAGGCACAACGGCGTATCCTGGTGCGGCAACGCCACCATGCGATCGAAGGCGAAGCCGAGGCGCTCCAGCAGGCGTATCGACGCGGCGTTGTCGGGATTGGTAATGGCGAGCACGTGCTCGAGCGCGAGATCGGCGCTCGCGTGTACCATCACGGCCGCCGCCGCTTCGGACGCATAGCCACGCGACCAGTAGCGCGGGAGAAAGGCAAAACCGATGTCGGCGCCGTCCAGCCCTTCGCGGCGCACCAGTCCGCAGATGCCGAGCGACTCGCCGGTGGCCTTGAGATCCACGGCATACAATCCGAACCCGTGGTCGCGATAGCTCGCCTTCGGCCCGCTGTTGATGTAGCCCACCGCGTCGGTGACTGACCGCACGTTCTTGTCGGCGATGTTGTCGATGAACGAAGGGTCGTTGAGCAGTTCGAGGACGAACGGGCCATCGTCATCGGTCAGCCAGCGCAGCAACAGCCGATCGGTCTCGGCGACGATTACGGTCTCCCCGGGTGTGCCGTGGTCGTCGCTCATGACCCGGTCGGCCTGGCCGGCTCAGACCCAGACGTCGTTGTCGGCGGTCTTGTCGCCGCCGGCAGCACCGGTGTTGACGACGCCGCGCGGCTCGACGAGCAGTACGTGGCATTCGCGTTCGGCAAAGGGCTTGTGCTCGACGCCGCGTGGCACGACGTACATCTCGCCTTCGCGCAGATTGACGGCCCCGTCGCGGAAATCGATGCGCAGCTCGCCTTCCAGCACCATGAACACCTCGTCGGTGTCCGGATGGTCGTGCCAGACGAAATCGCCCTGGACCTTCACGAGCTTGAACTGGTAGTCGTTCAATTCCGCCACGACGCGCGGCGACCAGTGCTCGCCGATGCGCGACAGCTTTTCCGCCAGGTTGATTGCGGTTCGGGTCATGCCGGGCTGCGCCTATCGGTTGAGATACCAGATGCCGGCATTGAGGTAGGTGGCAAACGATACCCACATCGCATAGGGCACCATCAGTCCGCCCGCCACCCGATCGCGGCGCATGAAGGCCACGGCGGTTGCAATCACCAATGCCAGCAACATCAGTATATCGATCAATGCCAGGTCGGCACGGTTGATGCCGAAAAAGAGGAAAGACCACAGGGCGTTGAGGACGAGCTGGGCCAGCCACAGGGCCAGCGGCACCGCCACGGCTTCGCCGATGCGCCACACGCGCCACCCGGCCACGGCGATGGCCAGGTAGAGCAGTGTCCAGACCGGCGCGAAGACCCAGTTCGGCGGATTGAGCGGCGGTTTGGTCAGCGCCTCGTACCAGGCGCCGGGACCGAAACTCGCTCCGGAATAGCCGGCAAGCCCCACCAGCACGATGAAGGCGATCAGCGCGAGGACATTACGCATGGCAGGAGGATACCGCTATTGGCGCCGGATGTGACCGTGGAAACCTGGTCAGCTACCCGGCCCGGCCGGTGGCGGACCGGCGCGCAGCTCGCGCTGGTACCAGCCGACGTCGTGCCAGGCCCCGAACTTCCAACCGACGTGCCGGAACACGCCGATCGCACTGAAGCCCAGCCGTTCGTGGAAGGCGACGCTGGCCGGGTTGGGCAGCGTGATGGCGGCATACGCATTGCAATAGCCGGCGTCGGCCAGCACGTCGAACAGGGCCAGATAGAGCGCGCGGGCGATGCCCCGCCGATGACAGTCTTCGCGCACATAGGCCGAGGTCTCGGCCGACCAGCGATAGGCGGGGCGGCTGCGATAGGCGGTGGCGTACGCGTACCCGACACACTCGCCGTCGAGTTCAGACACCAGCCAGGCCCAGCCGTCGAGCGATCGTTCGATGCGCGCCCGGAACTCGTCGACGCCCGGCGCTTCGATTTCGAATGAGACCGACGTACCTTCGACGTACGGACGGTAGATCGCAAGCAGCGCTTCGGCATCGGCGCCGGTGGCGGCACGAATCACGGGCACGACGGCACCTCGCCCGCGACTTAATGCGGTCCCTTCTGCAGCGATGCCAGGAACTCGCTGCCCGTGAGCCTCGGATGATCGCCGGCCAGGTCGTAACCCGGAGGCTTGTCGTCGATGTAGATCTCGCCGGCCAGGCGAAACGGCGCGGCATCGTCGAAGGTGCCCATCCACATGACGTAGTGGTCGGCTTCCTTCAGGCGATAGAACAGGTTGGTGCCACACTCGCGGCAGAATCCGCGCTCGGCCCAGTCGGACGACTGGTAGCGACCGATGTGTTCCTCGCCATCGAAGCGCACGCTGCCGACGCTGGCAGCGAAGGCCGGGCCACCGCCCCAGCGCCGGCACATGCCGCAGTGACAGCTGTGAATATCCGTATCCACCTCGTGGGCTGTAAACGTCACGGCGCCGCACAGGCATCTTCCCGTTGCATTCATGGTTGCTTTCCTCGCGATGGTGTCCGCTGGCAGGCCGGCGCCCGTAGCGCGCGACCCTCTGGCAATATAACCCGGCGGCAGAGGATTTGGGCGGCGGGTCAGCGCCCGCCCGCCACGTCGATGAACGATCCCGTGGTGTAGCTGGCCTCGCCGGACGCCAGCCAGAGTATGGCGCCGGCCACCTCTTCCGGCTGCCCGCCACGACCCATCGGAATTCGGTCTGCCAGCCGCTTCAGGCGGTCCGGCTCGCCGCCGGCCGCGTGGATGTCCGTATCGATGAATCCCGGCCTCACCGCGTTCACCCGTATGCCCTCCGACGCCACTTCCGCGGCCAGGCCCCTCGTCAGCGTGTCGATGGCGCCTTTCGACGCCGCGTAATCGACGTACTCGCCCGGTGAGCCGAGCCGTGCGGCAACCGACGAGACGTTGACGATGACGCCGCCGCGCCCGCCGTGTCGCGTGGACATGCGCCGTACCGCTTCCCGGGCGCAAACGAACGCGCCGGTGACATTGACGGCCATGACCCGCTCGATGCGCGCGGCCGACATCGCTTCGACACGCTGCTGTTCGTGCAACATGCCGGCGTTGTTCACCAGCAGGTCGAGGCGGCCCAGTCGTTCGTCGCATGCACGAAACAGCGCCTCGACCTCGGCTTCCGCGGCCATCTCGGCCTGCACCGCCACGGCCTTGTGACCGAGCTCGCGCACGTCGCTGACAACCGCCGCCGCGGCGGCATCGTCGTCCCGATAGGAAAGACAGACGTCATACCCGCGCCTGGCCGCCAGCCGGGCAGTCGCGGCGCCGATGCCGCGGCTGCCGCCGGTTATCAGGGCTACGGGCATGTGGCTACCCTACGCCCCGGGCGAGGGCAACGAAGCGCGAGATCGTCGATCACCGAGCTAAGGCAAGCAGCACCAGCCCGACGGCGGCCGGCAGGGCCTGGATGTACAGGATCTTCTTGCTGGCCGTTGCCGCGCCGTAGAGGCCGGCCACCAGGACGCAGCCCAGGAAGAACGCCTTGATGGCCGCGCCCTCTGCCCCGAGGCCAAGGCCCCAGAACAGTCCCGCGGCCAGAAAACCGTTGTAGAGCCCCTGGTTGGCTGCCAGCACCTTGGTGGCCGCGGCCGACTCCGGTGTCTGGTTGAATGCCCTTAGGCCCATCGGCTTGTCCCAGAGGAACATCTCCAGCACCAGGATGTACACGTGCAGCAGCGCCACGAACAGCACTACGATGTTGGCCGCCAGGCTCATGGGTCTCTCCTTGTCCGGCTCACCGACGCTCGGGCGTGGCGATGCTCTTGAAAAAGTCGGAGATGGTGGTCTCGGCCAGGTCGCGGAACTCGCCCGCATCGAAGAACGAGCCGCTGCACGAGCTGCATTTCTCGTACCAGATGTGTGACTGCTTCGCGTCGACCATCCGCACCATGCCGCCGCTGCAGCGCGGGCAGGGATAGCGATCGATGGGATTCATGTGCTCGCCGGTCTCGGATTGGCCGATGTCGATGGCGCTGGCGGCTTTGGCCGTCCGCAGGGCCTCGCTCTCGCCGGCGTCGAACCAGATGCCGCTGCAGAAGGTGCAGCGATCGATCTCGACGTCGTTGTAAACGACCGCTTCCATTGCCGACTGGCATTTCGGGCATTTCATGGTCTGTCTCCCAGAACCGCCGGATACCGTAGCCCGGCGGAAGAGCTTGCTCTCAATACAAGCTTAGCAAAGCGGCGTCACCGGCGCGCACGCCCGGCTGGCGCCGGGTGCCCGATGATCAGAGCCGGGTGTCGAAATGGAAGCTGCTTATCGTCAGCCCGTCACGAAAATAGAACTTGTGCGCCTGGGTCCGCTGGGTGCCGGAGTCGAGATGCAGGTGCCGGCAACCGGCTTGTGTTGCGATGGAACGCAGCTCGGCCATCATCGCCGCCCCGTAACCCCGGGACCTGTGGCGCTCGGGCGTCACCAGGTCGTCGACGTAGAGATTGCGACCCAGGAACAGGTTCGTACTGATGCGATAGCCGGCGACGGTAGCCACCTCGCCGCCCGCCTCGAGCCACGCGAGTCGATAGCCCTCCGACATCATGTGCCGGACGAGCGGCACGAACTCCGCCTCGACCAGGTGTGGGCGCAGTTCGGCCATGACATCGTAGCAGCGGGCAATGTCCTGGTCGGATTCGGCATGTCTTACGGTGGTCATGCTGGTTGCTCCCTGCGGCCTTTCACGGCGTGTCCGCACGTCGTCCAAGCAGGGCCGCGACGATCAGACCCGCCGATCCGGCGACGTCAATTGCGACGATGCGCGTCAACTCCGGCCCGTAGCCGCCCGTCTGCCACGCCAGGACAACGAAGCCCATCATGCTGACGAGTCCTGCAACGATGGCCGAGAACCGCAGATGCCGCCGGAAGGCCGCCGCCAGGAGTAGCCCACCGACGATGCCGAACAACAGTGCCCGGTGACGCATCAGAATTTCGAGGTCGCCGTGCGGCGCGTCGATGCCGTAGGCGCGCGCGAGCAGTTCGCCTGACAACACGCCCGCGACCGGCATCAGGTTGATCAGGCCAACGACGATGAACAGCACCGCGACGAGCCGTGCAACCAGGGCCGATGAGCCGGCGCTCACGGCCGATCGGACCAGACGCCGAGTTCGTTGCCGTTGGGATCCTCGAAGTGGAACCGTCGGCCGCCCGGAAACGAGAAGATCGGCTTGACGATGGT
>JAAUYH010034920.1_pt1 | contig 24564 bp, 9 predicted proteins | sample 7278061 | NCBI WGS metagenome assembly JAAUYH01 (sample SAMN14350203, study PRJNA611818) | marine sediment metagenome | isolation source: surface marine sediment (0.6m) | place: French Polynesia: Moorea | collected 2018-08 | reverse complement strand
CTGTGGTTCAGCAGCAGCGAAGCGTTCGTTAAGTAGAAGTCCTGTACTTCCTCAAAAAGAGAGGTGTGAGGAAGGTGAAATGAAATGTGAGTTCATCACAGACTCAAATAAAGCTGGCACTAATCACTTCACTCACTATCAGATTCACTTTCAGTAACCTGCCATCTTCAAAAAGCAACGACTACCTTGATATAATTTTTGAACAATTCCGATTTCAGAACTAGTACATGTTTTTTATCCATTGAAGCATATCTGTTCGCATTGGAGGCGACATTTTGGATTGATAGTGCACCACTTAAGTTGTAGTATCGCTAGGCAGCGTAATGTTTCAATCTTTGCTTCAGCTGGTTAAACTTTCTAGATTAGTATTAATTTCGTGCGAAACATTTTAGATTAGAGTAGGTTTGCAAGAATATCAGCCAAGCGAATGAAATGCATTAGGAATATAATTCCAAACAAAAATATCAGCATTCACATAATCATGGAATCATTGATTCTAAGTTTGATTCAACAACTTACAAACAAAGCAACTACATCTCTGCACTTCCCGTTAATTTCTGGGCTATTGTGGTTCTTGTGCTCCGAGAAATACAGGTTAACTTGCAATTCTCTTGGAGCAATCGATAGGTCAATGAAGTTAAAGTGCAAGGTGAAGTGTCGGAATTCGATGTAGCTATACGGAATTTGAATCTTCCAAAGCCTAGATTGATGTTAATTTCTATTGGAGAAGTACTACATTAGGTAACTGGAAATCAAAGAAAAAAAAATAGTTGATACAGCTGTACATGCATTTTTGCTTTTCACAACTATCTTACACAACGAATTTGTAAGACTGTTTCGCAATTTCTTTATCGGATTGAATCTCGGTATGCTATTCAGAGGAAAGTTCTACGAATACTTAAAGTCAACCCAACATAAAATTCTGAACTTCTTTCGCAACATATTCTCATGAAGGATGATGTGAACTCTGGACAAATGGCCTTCGAGATTGCATAAAAGGTATTAGGTGGTCACTTTCCATTGATTTGCAGAAAATAATACAAAAAACAGTGCTTCTTGTCTTCAACATTTCTATACTGAATGGAATTCTAGGAAATATGAATTTTTCATTTCTCAATTCTATGGAATAATTTCCCGAACCTAGTTTCCTGAAATTCAATCTGTCAACCATTTATCCTATTTACAGAACAATTTTTTGAATATGATCACTATTCTGTCTGAATATTCCGTATTCTACTCTCGTTAGTTATTCTCAGTCAGTGAACGCAGCTTTATTATTCTCTTCCGTACTGCCAATATACTACCCAATATTACCTTCTACTCCTTTAAATAGCGACATTACTGCCGCTCTGATTTGAATCCTTCCATACATCGCAATACTTTTGATTAAGGTGCTTCTTCATAGCTGGTTTTCGTATAATCATGCAACTGAAATGAACTTGAAGATATTGCTCTCTTTCTAGAATCAAGAGGCCTATGATCAATTTCGTCTGAGGAACTTTCGGTGCCACTCCAGCTCAGATAATTATTCTACACTAACCAATTCTTTCTTGAAGAATTAATGCTTAAGTTAGAATCCATTTCTCATACATAAGAATATGCAAAATAGAAGGCTACCTTTGATCTATTCACTTCTGATGGTTTTCATGTACCACTTTAGTATATATACAATGGATCCAACTATATAAAATAATATACTCCGTACAACAGTTCAGATTTATACAACAGTGCTATCTATACGTCGGTACTCTTAATTCAACCGGTTTAAGATATTCGATTCAGACCACTATTTTGATACATTTTTATTTGGGTCGTGTCGGACCGAATCGTAAGAATAACAGAGATGTTCCAAAAATTAATTTTTGATCAAAAACGATGGAAAAACAATGAATATTAGGGTTTACAAATAGGTGTACAGTGAAAGTACTGAAAACTGGATGCTGTTCCATCTTGACTGTTATTTATCTCTCCTAGTAATGATCAGTTTCCTTCGATTTGTCTGGCGCAAAAATGTCGATTTGCGACGAAACCAACACAAGCGAAAGGCATTCTGAGTGAGAAATAATTTCCTCGCCGAGAATGAAGTTCCACAGAGCTTTCAAACGAAAAATAAGAGCAGCATGCTGGATCGATATCAGTGGTATGAAATCAAAATGAGACACTTGCCGCATCTTTGAAGTATTGTTCTAAAACTGACGAAATTCACAAACAAGAAATGATCTGTAGAAGGACTGAGAAAATTTAAGGGCTCGATCTATTACACTGCGGAAAATCTTAATACAGCAGTAAAAAACTCGAAATCACGAAAGATAGTTGCTACGGTCGTTCACGCACTTTTGCCTTTCCGAACTGTTGTAATTAAGAACTTATGAGAATGCCTAGATTTCCGCAATTTCGCTGTTGGAATTAATATGGTATTCTATTCGAAAACAAGTTCTCGGAAAATAAAAATCAATCCAACGTAGAATTATGAATTTTATTCGTGACAAATTTTTATCAAGAATACGTTTACACCAGACAAGTGGTCATCGATGATGAATCGAAACTCCTCAGTAGTCACTGTCTATTGAGTTGAAGAAATTAGTGGATGGAATCAGTACTTCTTGACTCTGTTGTTTTTTTATTGAAGGGAACTCTACTTAATTTTCTCTGAACCATTTCTCACAAATTCAATGCCGGAAGCATTTATACAATTTATCTCCAAACTATACTTCGATTTAGCTGATTCTGTTGATGGAATGTGGTTCCTTCATCAGTGTTCTTAGGAAAGAGAGGAGGCCAGTAACGAAAATTCTTTTATTTACACAGATATTTCAACGAGTGTTGTGAACAATGCATTTCAGAATAGATACTGTAGTTAAGTTTCCAATGGACGATACTGGAATGCATTTGTAAAGATAGTTCTGAACTTTCAATAAAAAGGCGGATACGATCAGTTTTTTATATTGTATTCGTAAAGAATAGGATCTGTTGTTATGTTCGATGCTAGTTAGCTTCAAAAAGCTTATTCAGAGATTTTACCTAGTAGTATCTAATCATCGTAAGGACTGAGTATGAAAATTTAGTTTTCTGTAGTTTTCAAAAAAGAAAAGGTCAATTAGCTGCATTCGTGATTCGTGTGTCAATCAAAGATTTCACCGGATGGACCTGAAATCCCGAAGAAAGGGTCTAAAAATTTTTTAGATGAAAAAGTGCATTGAAAACTCATGGTCACTTTCAACAATAGAACATCATTTTTGTCAGCTATTAGTCAATTGAAAGCCAGTAACAAGTGTTAGTCAATTCTTATGTTCTAGTTAATTTTTACACTCTGGAGCAGACAGTAGTTATGTAGAGCACATTAAATCAGATCAAGTCGTTGAATTTAAAATCAATACAATAGCCACCAGTCTGGAGTTGTTCAGAATGCTGAAGCATGAGCCGTTCTCCAATTCTAATTAATGGAGTGTACAAATTCCAGTGTGATTCATCTCTATCACAGCAACGAACGTTCAATCGATGCTAAATTACAAATCGACCTATTTCAAGTTATAGGACATCTAGAATCTAAAATAGCCTCTTCAAGGTCAACTTAGGTAATATTTCTAAAAATTGCGAGAGACAGAGCGATTGATTTACAATAGCTTAACATTATTATGATCTTCTATGTCAGAACTTCACCATTCAATATCAGCATAAGCTTTGGATCAAAAATATTTTGCATTTTCTCCGATCTCGCAGCGAGAGCCTGTTCTACTGCTTTTGGAAATATATTTGAGTAGAATAGTTCAATTAATAGGACTCAAGTCTTTTTCATGAAAAATTTGACTAACATTTCTCTGCAAAAATGCTTAAGTAATGTTGTTTTGCATACGAAACTTTCGAGGATTGCCGAACACAAGTGGGTATTGGTTGGTTTGGCCTCTATCGCTAATTATTTAGTCTCCAAGTTTCATTATTTTCACGGAATACGGGGTGGGCGAGTAGTATTGAATGATTTTCGGAACTCCGTAGCTGAGTTGTTTCTGCAATATCACTGCAGCGTTTAGCCTATGACGGAACGGGAATTTCATAAAGTTTCAGTTGGCGCATATATCGATAGATATTCTCAAAAGGAGGGCTCTTGATTCTCGAGAAATAGCTATCTTCATTATTTGTTAGAATAAATAAGGGTGTGGTCTGTATTACTTTCTGCTTTGCTTTCAAATGCACATGTTCTAATCATAATTTGAAGCAGGTCTAGATGCCAAAAAACTTACTCGTTATTAGGAAACCAGTGCAACGCAAAAGATATTGCAATGCCTAGGTAATATATGTTGAGAAGTTCAATAAACTCCAGAATTTGATAATCGAATATACTGTACTGATCCTGTCAGAGAATACCGTGTAATGACTGATACTTATAAAAACCTCGTGAGACATGCTACTCATCTATTGTACGTTTCTTTCAGAAATAGTGGATTACATTCTGTATAGTTTAAAGTTGAAAAGTCAACAAACGAATACAGCGGAATGAATCCATGCCTTCTAACATTTACTTCGAAAAGTTAGGAGCGAAAGTGAAGATGGATGTAACGTTTCAGTTGAAACCAGTACACGATAAAAATTTTGTGGTTGCGTTCAAAATATTCTCTTGGAAGAAAAATGGTCTAATAAGGCTCAAAAGTTTGAAGGATCAACATTGTAGAGGATTGACCAGGCAATTTATGGCTTTCAAGAGATAAGTACTCGCAATTCTTGTTCTTGAGTTCTACTGCTAGTGTGCGATAACAAAATTTTAAATTGCAAATATACCGAAATTATAATAGTCACGATGGTGGGAAAACCTGTTGTTGATTCGAAAAAAGTCTGGGAAACGAATATAAATACAAGCTATGTTTGAAAATTGTGCGAACACATCAGCACAAAAGTATACATAAGCATCAAATTCAATTCCGCAGTATCGTGACAAATTACTCGTGTACAGGTGGTGTTAGGACTGAAACTCTACCATATTTGATTCTGTGCTGCCCAATATTGCTCGCCGTCGTAATTGTAATCTCCAGCTGAACTTTTGCTATCGGAAGTTTGGAGAATGCGGCCGACTCGGTCTTCTGCGAAACCTACGAATCACGAAACGGGTTCGTCTACAACCTGAACTGCGAAGCGTAGCGTCTCAGCGGAAGTATACGTTACGTTGTTTTACTAATAACCCTCCTTTTGTGCGATATATGCGTTACACGACACGCAGAATGTTGAAGATAAAAAGCGAGGCTGATTAAAGCAATACATTTACATCTGAGGCTGTCGTAAAGCATGAAAGTACGACGGTATATTAAATACTCAGAAAAAAAATTTGAAGTTGGAGTACATAAATTCAAGTGCCTCCTGTGCCCCTTTGTAAATCTAAAATTTTTCTACGTAAACTACTCGCCAAGTACGAATCGCAATTTCCGGTGAACCTGTGAAGAGCATTCAAGTCGGAATTCGAGTGCAATTACTTGGACCCTATTCCGTTTAAAGCTCAGTTGAGTAATGGAAACTCGTATTTAGATAAATGATGATCATACTGGTTGAAATTCTTTGATTTTGTTGCCTTTCTCAGTGAAAGACACCGAAGTGTATGAATTTAAGACCATATGTTACTATGCTCCAAAGTTATTGGCCTGAAATGGTCAAACCTTCTTTCTAGGTAGAAGACAAACAGAAAATGATTCATTTCCCTACTGGCATCGGGCTCGGGAATACAATGGCTTCTCCGTGACCACCACGGAGCGACAAGATTATAAAGGAAGTTCATCGATATTGGAACGATCCCCATGAATTCACATATTTTCTTTAGCGATCGACAATTGAACAGTATAGCAAAATCTCAGTACTACCACTACTCTCAGTACAAATTGCACTACAGGCTTTTGATTTCTGTTCAGATATGAGCCTTTGTGTCACAAATTGAAATTTTACTCCACATTTTTCTGACAAACGGAACCCTCAGTGGATTCTCTGCTATATTTGAGCATAAAATAGAAATAGCTCGATATGATTACTTCGATCAGTTAGAATCCGTTAGCGTATGAGACAAACGTTAATGAATGGATATAAACTGAAAGTTCCAATACTAAAATTCGCTCAATATGCAATATTTGCCTGAATCGATAGATTAGCGTAATGGCAGAAAGTTGATGTATGCCGAGAGGCTCGGATCAAGAACTATTGTTGATTGCTTTGGCCATCTTGATTGCTATAATTTGATCGATTTTCAAGCCCATTCACAAAAGACAAAAGTAGTCGTAATGTCACGAATGAGAATAAATATTCCAAATTTAAGTCGGTATCGGACTGCTTTTTGAGCCTACGTATTTCTCTACAGAAGATGCCCATCATCAAAAGCAGAGAGACAGCCAAAAAAAACTATTGAGAAGAGAACTGATGAACGTGTGAACGATAAGGATCGGCCGGCTCCGTTCTAGCATGGGTAAAGAAGAACAGTAGAACGATAATTTGTAACTCGGGCATGGCTGGAAGAATGATCAGACATTAAGCTATCAAAATTTGGAAATAGCGTGAGTTGGTGGTTGAAACTGAGCTATTATGTGAGTGCGCTGTCTGATTGCGAGAGATTGAGCTACGAATTATTCGAAATAGAAGCTAGAAAGAAAAGTTTTGCAAATTACATGGTTTGTTCCGTATTTACTTATTAACACCCTGGAGTAAGTTTAGATTTGTTGAAGTTTCTTACAAATCTAACATCCAGGGCTACATCAATGTGTTCAACTTGTTTCAAGTAGCTCGTATTGCTCTCTTCATCCATATAATCCCGTAGAAGTTTCAAAATTCAAACTTGAAACACCCTCATTTCTCGGAAACAGATGGAATTAATCAACAAGAAACTTCCACCTACATGAATAAATTATAGAGCCGAGGTATCGTCGGAGAATTAATAATTCCAACTTGCGTGGTCCTATGGATAAATAACTCGGTTGAATAATTTTGATAGAATCAATTATCATGATATATTTTTCCTAACCTCTTAAGATTATTCCCATACCCTAGCTGTAACGTACAGTTCGGTACGTTACTGTAACTCTATTCCTCGAGATAGAAGCAGCATTAGCCGGCTCAAGTTAACACCTCATCATGGACTATATCTCGCCAGTGATTCATTCCTTTTGAAGAACATTCTCTCACGTCTGCCAGACATACACTTCACCCACTACGAGAATTTCAAGCCTAAACTAGCCATTTTCAAATCCTCACTTGCTCTCGTTTTCCGCCTGTGGTACTCTAACATCCGCAAATATACTCCCAATACAGTATAACACCACCCTTTATCTACCTACCTTACAAACGGTTCAATGGACCTAATCCACTTCGTCTCCCGAGATATTCCATTTATTCCGCTCTCCTCACAACTCAACCATTGGAGCACCTTTTCACGGATAATTCATATTTATTTCTTTACACATCATGCTTGCATGGACATTGCCCACAGTCACAGAGCACATCTTCCATATCGGAGCTACCTATGTAAACAATAATTGGGTCGAACCCTGCCTTGCGTTCCTTCCGCCATTCACATTCGTACGACCAATTCGCAACACGCCGCCAACTGTAGCATGTTTTTGACACAGCTTTCGTCAAATGTCTTCGAGTTCTGAATTGTTTCAACCTTTTCGCTTGCTTGTCCGCATCGTCATCACGGCCAATACTGCTACAAGTGCTGGAACCTGCAGACATCCTCGGTGTTCGGCTGAAGAATGGGATCCCAGTTGTGGTACTTGCTCTCTTCTCATTGCTTTCTTGTGTCGAGCTACCGAATAGGTAGAACGCATCAATCGATTTCACACGAGTAGACATGTTCGATTAGTGTTCAGTACTTGCACCATCATTCCTTGCACATTCTTCTTCTACTTATTCTCTTCGTTCAAAATGTACACAGACAGTGAATACGGCCTGTTTGGATAGTGTTCGGAATGACACACTGGACTGAAACTCGTGACTGTCTAGGGTTTCACAGTCAATTTGAAAATTGTCTCGTCATCTTCTTCGCTGTATGGTATTGAAAAAAACAAGCTATATTCCTACACGATTATCCCACTAAGTTATTTAATCTAGGATTAATAATTTGGCAGTTTGGCCAGTGGGTTTATGGATGCAACCGCTCGAACAAATACGAATTTTTTCCGACGAATCCCGAGATTGAGCAGTAAGGCAGTCGGAGACGCATTCTTTACGGTCCACACAGATGTGAAAGACCTCGAGTTATGCAGGTTTGGAAACAGCAATCAGCCGAAAATGCCGTCGAAAAACTCTGAATTTATAATACTTATTCTCGTCAGACAGAAGCCAAATGAATTTATTTCTCCAGATTAAAAAATGTAACCAGTTACTTCTGCACTCACTCTGGTCCCTTCTAGAATTCTATTCAAAGAATGTGTCTCAATAAACCCCATGAATTACAATACACTACCCCAGTTCGCTGTATCTTGAATTGACCAGTTCGAATATAGTTCTCATTATGCAAAACGTCTCGCTGCATTCCTTCCGAAGAGTTTCTCATTTTTTCTAGATGACGTTATGTAGTCTGCGGCACCTACTCATGGGTGAACGTTTTCCACAAGAGTTCCTTCGAAAATAAATGCTTATTCTTGTCTATGAGACTATCGGCTGACTAATGTGTGAACGTTACGAATTTGTTGACAGCCTTATTGCTAAGCCATAAGTTCAATACACCAGCTACATCGCACAGCTCCAATAGGCTTTCCCACTCTTTCAACAACAGCATGCTTCTAAATATCGTTGTTGAAACTGTCCAAAGTTTTTTTCAGCGAAGTTCCACTGCTGCAATCCTGCACTGCCACACATAATGTATTCCACACTATTCTTCCCCTCGTATTGACCATTTGTTTGACAAAGATCCGAAGTACTAACGCAGGTGCGTTGTATGTTCTAATTATTCCTGGTCTTAGCATTAAAGTATTTTAGTATTTCTTAGAGTAGAAGGTCCGAATGTGTGTGAATTAGACTTGATACGGCGATTGCGCGGCTTAGCTTGCGATACGGTTATGGAATCGTTCGATGCATGCCGAGATCAATCTGGTGTGCGTGGCTTATGGCCTGTGCAGTGGTAGTGCGGATCAATGCATGGGTGCGCCATGAACTTGCGAGATTGTGCCACTATCACGGTAGGAGGTCGTCTTTTCCGGTACAGCCTGAATATTGGCCTCAGTTTTCGACTCGGACCACTGTGCACATCGTTTTCAGCGCATCTGTGGTCGCTCATAAATTGGGCAATGTTTTGGGTTGAGGCACAACCTGCCCTGAATGCCATGTTTTCCAGATTCGATCTGATCCGCGTACTGTTGTGGTTGCCTTCAATGAGCAACAACTGAAATAACTTGAGTAGAAAGAGGTTGATCTCCCGGGCGATTACATCAATTCCCTCGTGCTACAGAAGCCGCGTCGAGCGGAGATCCTAAACAATTAATATGAATGGGCATTACGGACCGAGACGTGCAGGTCTCTAGTATAGAGATATCTTAGGTTGGATATGTACTGCATAGACAACAGTCGGAAGTTCAGCCTCGTTTGTTTGCAACTGTACCTCTATTCCTCGAGATAGAACCTGCCACAGTGTTGGCTGCGTTGGTCCAGTTCAAAACGACCTTTCATCTCGCGTTGTATCTCGCCAAAGATTCATTGCTTTTGAAGAACATCTCTGATTCTTTCACCACATATACTCTTTGACCATCACAAACAGTTCATTCCTGAACAAGTCATGTCTGATTCCTGCGGCTCTGATGCGCGCACATCCACCAAAATATCCTCCAATACGACATCGCCCTCCATCTACGCACTTCATATAGACCGTTCACCACAGCTACTTTTCTACGCTTGCCCAGATTTCTATCTATGGTTTCTGCCACTCTCCACACAACTCAACCATTGCAGCAACTTTTCACGGACAATATTAGTTTATTCCCATCACACGTCATGCTTGCATGGACACTGGCCACAATCGCAGCGCACTTCCTCCATATGGGCGGCACCTACGTTAACAATAATTGAATCGAACCCCGCCTTGCGCTCCTTCCGCCATTCCCGTTCGTACGACCAACCTGCAACATGCAACCAACTGCGGCATGTATTTGACACGGTTTCCGTCAATCGTCTTCGAGTTTCGACTTGTTTCAACCGTTTCATTTGCTTGTCCTCTTCGTCATCGCTGTCAGTACTGCTGAGCGTATTGGACACTATGGATATCATCGGTGTTCGGCTGAAGAATGGGATCCTGCCGGTGGTCCTTGCCCCCTTCTCATTGCTTTCTTGAGACGAGCTGCTGGTGAGGTTCAACGCACTCATCGATTTCACTCGGGTAAACATCGTTGATTCGTGTTTGGTACTGACGACCTTCATTTCTTGCACATTCTTCTTCTACTTATTCTCTTCGCTAGATTGGGCACTGACAGTGAATACTGTGCCGTACACAACGCGTAAATAAACTTAGTGTTCGAAAAGAAGCACGGGCTGAAACGCGTGTGTGTTTGAGGTTTCATCCTGAAATTGTCTCGTCATCTCGTTCGTAGCAGGGTAGCAAAAACACGCAACATTCATTTGTACTATATTTATTGACAGTTCTCGAGACCCTAATGTGCACGTAGGGTTTTTTATTTTGGCCAATCAGCTACAGTATTTTAATGCTCCAGTGCACAGAACTTCTTTGGGAGATGCGCTGAATGCGAGTAAAAGAATTTTTTTCGTGAGCAGAACTGTTGATCTGCCATTCATCATTTGGCGCTTTGCGAGGTCTTTTTTTTGACAGTACCACACTTACAAATAATTTATTCATGTTATTCCTTTGCAATGCTACTCTAATGGGTAATCCAATAAAAGAAGTTTCAATGCACCAGAGTCTAGGACTCAGATCGAGACCCAGATAGATGGGAACATTGAGTGGTAAGGCAGTCAGAGACGTACTAGTTACAGACCACACTGATGTGAAAGAGGATTACATTCGGAGGTTTGGAAAAAGCAGTCATCAAAAATGATGGCGAGTCACTTTGAATTTCCCGTGGTTATTTTCTTCGGAGTAAGACAAAAAGTAGTACGAATTTCTACTGGAGAAGAAGTCTAATGAACTCCTTCTGCACTCATCTAAAATGGCTTCTAATTTTATTCGAAAGAAATGGGATCACGTGAAAATCTATAAGTAATTCCACTATCTTAGTTCACAGTACAGTATCGTCAATTTCATGAACTTGGACCAGTGATGCTCACACTTTCGAAGCACAGCTTGCATACTGTTGCTGCCTTTCGTAATGAGCTTCCAATTCTCTGTTCAAGTGTTTTTTTACTGTCAGATTGGATGGGAAATTTGCTGTCTCTTTAGTAATTGCTTCATTTCTTCGAGATGACAGTAGAATGTACCGTCTGCGACTCACCCATGAGGAAACGTCTTCCACTAGGGTTTCTTGGTAAATGAATGTTAATTTTTGTCTGTAGGACTATTACTTGACCAATCTGTGAACGATACGAATGTTCTGACAGCATTAGCTCCGAAATATAGGCCAACAACTCATCTACAAGCTCTAGTTGATGTAATTCTTTACTACCGCACATATTCGACAAATTCCTTCCCCGTCGTGTTGTCCAGTTGCTTCACAAAGTTCTCAAGTACTAGAGCAGATGCATCAGGATATTCACATAATTTCTCGTTTTCGGATGAGATAGTACAATTTGCCGCAGTACACTACCTACAATGCGAGAGCGCATCGATTTAATAAGTCATACGAAACTCGTGCGCACTGCTTTAATTTGTCTACAGCACAATATCGCACTGCAGAAATCAGCATGAAATGCGTGATGGGTTGGCTCTCGTGCATCCCATCTGTCTAACCGTCGCGAATCGCGTATCTATCTTGCTCTGTTCTATGGAGTAAACGTAAAATAGAAATCTGTTAGCAAATCTAACAATGCTATGCTAGCAAACAGCCTACATAAATTGCTTCACGTAGAGGTAGAGTATTACATATGCAGCAATCATAGACAGCAGCACAAAGAATTAAGGTAGTTAATGAAAGAACGTGTCTCGAAGAATGGCGAACCTACTGCGCGCTAGATAGTCGAAGGCATGCCTCAGCCAGTTGCGTGAAGGTGTACTATTTGCTCATGGCACTGCACTTAGCCAGTTCTTGTGGAATAATGTGATTAACACTTGAAAATGTACTGCACAAGTCTGATGGATTTTGAGAAAATCTCATTTCCGAAGGCGTTTGCGACAGAATTCGGGAAGCGGTTTAAATTAAATAGTTAGAGTTAACTTTACTATTATCGGCGTTAGAGGAAGAGGGCCGCTCTACATATGTTTGCAAGGACAAACGGTGCAATTGCATGAAAACTTAGTGGGTTGTATGTTTCCAACCTTGTAGGTGATCGGGTTCCCAGCGTAGGCCTGCTTGCGCTCACGGGCCCACTGCTTCTCGTAGGAGTGATTCGCAATTCGTCGACAGCTGCGTGCCGCCGAGGACGCACTCTTCTGCACCAGCTTCTTCGTGCTCTGCTTCTTCAGCTTGTTGGGCTCCATCGTCGGCTTGGCTTGACTTGGCGAGAAGCCTCACATCCGTCGGATTTAAGAAAAGCTTCGCAAAAGCTAGATGGAATTTCGAAGACGTGGATCATTTCACGATTTATTCCCGAAAGATCGAAATTATTTTTTCTCCTGCAAGACGCGTTCTTGTTGCCTGCTGATTCATCTCATGAATTTATTTTTGTCAGATTGTATGTAAATCACTGTTGTACCATTTCACAGTGATTGGAGTGTCGAACGTTTGCAAAGGTTATAGATTCGACCACTGTTGAAATATCGACCGCAAAGTAGCATCGGATCGAGTGATAGTAATGATAATGAGACTTTGCTTTTGCTAAAGTTTCTATGAGATTAAACTTGATGATGCACAGTATCTGCGCGAAAAATTTTTCGCCGCTGTGAAGTGTTCGTCAAGCAAAAGTACTGTACTCCCGAATAGCGAGGTATATGAGGAAGGTGAATTAGAATGTGTTTTCATCATAGATCCAAACAATACTGCCTTTAATCACATCGCTCACTATCAGGTTCACTTTCAGTTTCCATTTATAGCAGACGCGATCTTCAAGAACTAACCTCTGCCTCGAAATAAATTTTGAACAGCTTCACTTTCAAAATTAATTCATATTTTCATTACCATAACACATGTTTTATCTCATTGGAAGTAATATCTTCTGAGTTACTAGTGAACCACTTAGGTTGGAGCAGAGGTTTGGAAATATCTATTTTTTATTCATTCTTTACTGACTTATGGTTCAGACTAAATTATCCATCATCTACAAAAGTGGAATATATAATTCGCCAATAGACCGGAGACGAATTAAACCCAAATTATTCAGCTTCTTCAAAATATTGTCAGTTTTATGAATACTTCAGGTATTGGCATTAAAATTGAAAAAGATTTGTTCTTCGATATTCGATGAGACATGCTTTTTTCCATCACTCAGAACAAACTCAGTTTTAGACAACAAATAGTTACAATTGTTGGATGTATAAAGGAAAAGGTGAGTGTCAACATACACACCTTGAATTATAGTGGAATGTCCAGCATGTACAAGTGAAAGCTCATGGCTATTATCACCTTGATTACTAACACTTGATACGCTTTCGAATTTTTGCTTGCAACAAATTGTTTGGCTTTTTAGAGCTGTTCTGTACCAAAATGAGCACTCTGGAATAATTTGAAATGATTCTATATTATTGAAGACAAATAAGTTGTGTAGGGAACCTTTACAAAACGATAACTCTCTCCAGATGCACATCTCAAAGTAAATAAATAAGTAATTTATTCTGAGATTATTCAAATCCGATTTTTCCCTACCATTGGTTGTAGTGTCCGATGGGAAGATCAATGTGATAATCTGTGCTCCAGCTGTTTGGAATTTCCAAATGGACGTCAACTTAGTATTACACATTTAGATCGGAGTCGAATTACAAGAAAATTGGCCACGAGAATAGAATGATTTAGCAATAGGATTACAAATAAAATTATCAGCATCCGAATTATCCTAAATCATTGAAATTAAGTTTGATCGAACAGTTTTTAAACACCGCTACTGCATCTCTGCACTTCCCAATTATTTATCTCGTGCCCGGAGAAATACAGATTTAGAGGCAATTTTACTGCAGTTTTCGATAGATCAATGTGTGTTAGAAGTGCTAGATGAGTTATCGAATTACATACAAGCACATAGAATTTGAATATGTCTAAAGCAGTATGAAACTAGAAATCAATGGAAAAGACAGTTGCTATTGTCTCGCATGCATTTTTCTCTTTCCCAAATATTGCAAAAAAAAGAATTTGAAAGACGTGAAGACTTCAGCAATCTCGCATCTTTTTGAATATTTGTCTAGTATTCGGAGAATTTTTCCCAGTCTATAAATAATCAATTTTAAATATAATCGTGGACTTTTTTGCAATAAATATTTATCAAAGATCAGTTGAAATCACGATGAATGGTCATCAGGCATGCTTCGAAGATACTGGGTCATCGCTTTTCGTTTAATTACAGAAATGGACACATGAAATCTGTACTCCTTCAATAAATGAATCTATAAAGAATGGGAATCTATGAAATTAGACTTTTCATTTTTCATTTCTATGAGAGTAAATCTAATCGAAACCAGTTCTCGCAAATTAAAGCGATGAATCGTGTATCTTCCTTATCTCCTTAATACGATTAACTAAGTTCAGTAGCGGAATTTGGATTTGTTGTGAACAATTGTTCGACAGGTTAGAACGAGTAACAAAAAAGTATTTTAGTTCTACAGTTATTTCAACAGGTTTTGGGGAACGTGCTTTTCACAATAGCTGTCACAGTACACGCCAGTAATAATTGCACATGATGCATACCGTCGTGAACGCTCTGCTCGGTTTGAAGTGTCCGTTGTCGCGTACGCTCAAATTGGTATGAAATGTCCACTGTAACCTACGCTCGACATTTCTTGCCACGTAACAATATTGCGTGTTGCCTATGTTTGTTGGTACTTCACTTACGTACGGTTTATGACCTCTCTATCGTTTTCTGTTGTCTCTCTATAGTTAGATAGCTGCTAAGATAGGTGCTACTCAATTCTTTTTACTATGCTTTCAGTTCACTTTATTTATTACAGATGCGGTTTTTGACAGTGAATACATGCCTCGGTTACTCTTCTACGAGAAATCAATCGATTATCAACTAGTACAACTACAGTGTTTGCCATTATGCGTACCAAGAGGATTCTTTCTTCGATCCACAAATTTCGGGGTTAATCTTTCGTGTGTGTCTACATGTACGGTAGGCTCCTGTACTAGGTGAAAGCCTAGTTGCCGTTCTATCACGGGTTCACTTTGTTGCGCGTAGTTGTTCTCGTACCGGCGGCGACGCAACCGTGTAGAAGGCGCCTGGTCCCCCGACCTGCTGCTACACACCGCATCCCATATCGGGTTGCAGCCAAGGCCCTCGCAGGTCTTGCGGCAATAGCTGCAGTAGCTGTGATCCAGACGGAGAACGCTGGATAAATTTGTAAGGTATTTTGAATGATTCAATGCAAAGGTGAAGCTGACCAAGCTCTTTGCAATATTGTATCCGTGCAGACTAAATTCCGGCGATAAATTTATTATGTGAAAATTGTAAGCAGCTAATTCAGATAATCAACTCAGAATCATATAATTATTGTAAAAAGCAAGCTACAGAGGTTTGAAAATTTTTTTGTAGTTACGAAAAAAGATCAACTAGCCTCATTCGTGGTTTATGAGTTTGTCGAAGGAATTCTATGCAAAACTACCAGATCCGAAGAAGAAGCATGAAATTTTTGGATGAAATAGAACATTGCATATTTATGTTTGCCTTGAACAATAGAAGAATATTTTGATAATTATTATTCACTTCAAAGCTAAGAACATGTGTTAGTAAGTTTATAAGTCCGGTTTGGTTTCCACGCTCTAGTACAGACGGTGGTGATCACAGTGGGTAGCAACCGAGCTTGAAACATTCAATGTAAAGTAGCGCAATATTGATTATCTCCGATGCCTGCCAATCGTCTGTCTAGGATTGTCTCGAATATGCTGAAATATGATCTTTTATTCTACTTCAAATTATGTGTAGTGTACAAATGCAAGTGCGATGCAACTACATTGCAGTAATCAACCTTCGCACGCGTTCTCCCGTATGCTTGACTGTCGCGTACGCTTTAAAGGTTAGCGACGCTAGATATCACATGTCTTGATCTAATATTGGGTGTTTGCTCTGTTTGCTCGTACCTCGGTCCTATCGGGGTTACAATCTTTCTTTTCTTTTCTTATATTGTTCGAGACATACTATCAATTAGGTGCTGCTCTGATTCGGTTTACGGCGTTGTCTTTAGTGTATACAACATGAATTATTCGCAAAGATATTACCAGAGATGTAATGCAAATGCCTACTGAATACCGCGGAACATCTAGTAGGAGATATCAATTTGTCAACAACACTATCATTAACCGTATTAGAATAATTCCTGAAGAAAATCGCAACTGTAACCTGGCAAACCTCAACGCAGACGCGTATACAGAACTATTGACTCTGGACTAGTGCCCATCCAAAGGTATACAGCCACCCGGAATTCCGTGTTCGACGCGTCATCGTACTTAAAATAATTTTAGTCAGAAGTAAAAATAGACATTCGTGCTAGAAACTGATGTAACTAGCTACCTGCTACGGGATAGCGGATCACCTCATTTCAGAAACGTCTAGATTCTAGAATTTTGTCTTTAAGGTCAATGTAGGAAATACTTCCAACTATATCGCGATACAAAGCAATTTACTTTATCGAAGCTTAATATCAATATTATCTCTATATCAGAACTTTATCGTTCAATGTTAGTACATGCCTTGCATTAAAATTGATTTTTGCTTTTGACAAACTACAGCTCGATAGCCGGTTCTACAGTCTTCTCAGGTATATGGCAGTAGAAAATTCAATCGATATGTAGAAGGGGTACTTCTAGTATAAGTTAACAAAAATATACAAAAAATTGCTTTATTGATTTTGCAGAGCATTCGAAACTTTGAACGATTGACGAAACGAATAAGAAAAACCGGTGACACCTGAATTCGGATCTTACGTGGACTTCGATTTTCATTGTTGTAATGAAATAGAGCTCAATGGATCTGTCATAGTTTTTGGAAGTTAGCTTGTCGAAATTTTTGAATTCTCTGTATTGATTCCTGACATATTGGTTTACACACAAATTCCCAGACAATCTTAGTATCCTTCATACCATGTGTTCGAAAACCCGCCGATTTTCACTGGCCCGTCATTTTTGTGCGAGGGTAAAATTGCAGTCAGAACATGGTGATGTATCTTAATGACCGAAATATGTTAATTGTTGGCCTTTTATTTTATTCTAATTGCAGCATTTCCCAAAAACGAAATCGCAAATAATTATTTGATTTGTGATTCGAAGTTAAAAGAATTGATGTACAATTACATTTCTTACTCAATAACATGCTAGTCTTTTCGACTTCATCTAAAAAGGCTTTAACGATACAGTGGCGATCAAAAAGTGCAACGCTGTGGTTATGCGGTACAGAGAGAGCAAAATGGACTATTTGTTTTTATGATAGATTCGGACCGACAGATGCTCGAAGGTTATTTCATAATCCACATCAGAAGAGACCTCCAGATCGATCAAAATAGAGGGTTTCTTGATGACTTTGTACATCTACCCAAAATTACTTACCTGTAGCCCTTACATATTGACGCTGTTGCTATTTATGCTTACTCGAACAGTGCTCGGCCTCGGCCCTGCTCTGAAAGTCTGTATGAATACCAGTACCGCTTTTGAATTTTTTTGTGGAATGACTCAATCAGAATTAAATTGCATTGATTCACAGAGGCAGGTAGTGCATGCGGTGTCATTCATGCATGATCACTAATCTCAGGCAGTGATATATTCAAATCAAGGTATTCTTTCTAAATGCCAAAAGAAGGATCTACAAGCTGAAGTAAATGTGGGGAAAGATTATTAATAGCAGAGCATAATACTTAAACAAGTTTCATTTCCAATCAAAGATATACACTGGGAAGAGCAAAGAACTACGATGAGCATAAAAATTTGACGAATCGACGTTGCAGAAGCATAGTGTATCAATTTTCGGCTTTCAAATACGGGATACTTGCAATTTCTTACCTTTCAATTCTACTACTATGAGACAGTTAAATCAAATAAATTTTTTAACATACAAGATTGTTGAATAGCATCTAAGTTAAATGTTGTGTTAAGTGTCTGAATGCATTTGACACAGCGAAACCTCTTCATAAGGGAAAAACTGAAAATGATTCATTTTTTTCATGAATAACTACCAGGAATACAATCGCTTGCTCTTGCCTACTGCCGAATAACAAAATTTCAATGAAGTTTCATCGACAATCGAGTGCTTTCATTGAACTTAGAGATTTCCCTTATCGGTTAACAGCTAAGCAATGTAGCAAAATCTCAGTTCAGCTTCTACTCTTAGTAAAATCCGTCATTCGGTTTTAATTTTCAGTTCAGATACAGCTACACTGCCAATTTGAACTAGGGCGTTCTGCACTCGGTACATGGAAGTGGCATGTTTCTGAAAAAAGTTCAATATGAAGGAGCAAGTGTATTTAGGTAGGAATGGTATGCTCTCTAAACAGTAATAGATATACTAGATTCTAGATTCTAGATTTGATTTCCAAAAAATTCTAAACTACCAAAATCACTTCGAGCGTCAAACGAATATGTCATCAAAGCTGCTCGGTAATGACTAAGTTTGCGAGTCACCGAGTTTCAAACTAAAAGCATAACGGGCAATAAACAACCGTCTCGTGCAGAGATAGCTGTACGAGCGAAGTCTAGTTTTCAATTGTCTAAAACTCCCCATGTATCCACAATTTCCAGAATTTCGCAAAACTGGCGGTACCAAAAGAAATCGCGGCCGTCAATTTAACCGTTCTGAATTGGAGAAAAACTCATCAGTTGGGTATGGAAAATGTTTCAGTGAATTATTACTGTTACAGATGAAATGATAAAGACGAAAGCAGTTTTACTTTTAAATCAACACAATTAGAAAGGGTCTATTACTCTAAAAAACCAATTTCTATTAAGTAATAGATCGTCAATTTAGTTTAAAACAATAAACAAATTTAAAAGATTCTTTTCACAAGTTGAATATTTCAATTTATCTTTGAAAAATATCTCTGAAAAGCTTTCAGAAATTGTAAAAGTTCTCCAAATATTCAACCCAGGATATTTGAAATGCTGATTAATTACCTTGCTCCAACTATTGGGCCCGGAAGTTTACCCGGAAGAAAAAAGATAAAGACCATTTAACTTTTTGGTCTGTGTAAATGGTAATGAGACAGAAAAATTCCCTCCAATGATTATTGGGAGATCTAAGAAGCCAAAATATTTCAATAGAAGTACTAGAAAAGTGCTCGGATTTGATTATTATTCAACACAAAAGTTAGATGAATACTGAAATATTCGTTGAATGGCATGATCGATTTGATATTTTGGTAGTACTGGCGAAGAGTATCCGTCGCAAGGTACAGAGAATGAAGACTGCTGCCTGAATCATAATGCAACTTTCTTAAGTTTGCAATGTTGAGCAAAAAACCAGTACACGTGGTAATTGTTTTCAATTTGGAAGGCGGCCATTAGTGGTTTAATCGAACCCACGTTGCTTGCAGCTAGGAGCGACAATTTCATTACACGTGTCAATTGCTTGCTATTTCGGAGGGCGGCCACTAGTGGCGAGCTGTAAGCATTTCTGTCATTGATCTCCACATACAGCGCAGAGTCAGAACTGAGTAAAGTTACCTATTTCTGTTTGTTTGAACACACCGACTAGCGTGACCAAAGAGGATACACTTCTCAGCATCCCTTCCCGGGTTAACTCACTACTGAGTGCCTCTACAGGTGGATTTACAAACCTGACACAGGTAGCTCTGTGGTGCCGTTTCCGTGCTTCGGGTTTCGCATTGTCACTGCGCAGGCCCACTAGCAACGGGACGTACGTGACGGAGTTCTGGCATGTCTTCGAACGCTGCTCCTCAACAAACCAAATCTCTGGGTAAATTTACGACCGACCCAGTTCGTACGAAAGATATGTTTATTCAAAAACAAAAAATCGAGAAGTCGCACTATTGTTGGGTAATGCTTCCTGTCACGAAACTTTAGAATCAATTCCGAAACTTCAAAATGTTGACGTAATATGTATCCCTGCGAATACAACATCTCTACTACAGCCTTTAGATGCTCGAATTATTGCTGCTTCAAGGTAAGATATAAAAATATCAAGTGATGAAGGATTAAATATCATTGACCAAGACAATACGCCTGTATAGAAGATGGATCAATTGTCTGCTGTGACTTGGATTCAAAATATTTGGTCTGAATTGAATCCCGCAATCCTTTCGAATTTCTGGACAAAAAATGGTTTAAATGGGGTACGATCAAAGAGTTCTAGCAAATTTTAAAATTCTATTGTTAGAGACGAGCGGGAAATACTGGACTATACACGATATATTCTACCAGTCCAGCATCAAATAGTTATGGTGAATTTCATTGAACCTGCCGGTGAAAATTATGGTACAACCGAAAATTGATTTTCTACTAGGACTTGAGAGCAAAATAAGAAATGGTAGTGGTCTTTGAGAGAATTGAAAAACCATCGCTTCTATAAGTATAATTCATTAATACTGATAAAGAACACAAATTTTTGCAGTACGGACGTGTTCAAGATCTAGGTAAATAAATTGTTACTTAAAATATATTGAAAGGCAACAAATGGATTGTAATCGTGATTGTTACCCTAATTAGATTCCTATAATTCGATCAATTTGATCAGCACTAAAAATCAGAAACGTAAGGCTTCACTTGCATCTGCAGAAAAGGTCTTGATTGTGTTACGATCACAGAAAAACGGAATAGAAATCCAAAATATCGACTATATTTCAAAATACGTCACTAAGAATCATTAGACAGATCATTAGAGACTCGTATAGTACAGTACAGTGTAGTCTGCGTTGATAGTTGTGTATACTGAGTTTGATTTAAAATCGCTTCGATTGATCACAAGCGCTATTTTTATATACTGTACAGGATCGAGATTGGGACTGAGATTGGAATAGGTTGACTAAATTGATCCAATTTTTTCCACCTACGACTTTGAGATGGAATAGCTATGGAGGCTGAGACCGTGATGTGACGCATTGGCGCTTTATAAGTGTTTTTTGACCAGTGACATACAATATAATCGAAAGATGAGCACTGGAGCATTGGAGAATGTGCCGCTCTTCATTTCAAGGACGTTCACATTGATCAACCTCTCCTTTTGCTGAGCTGCTGAAAGTAAAATTTATGCCAAGAAAAATAATCTAGGGCAGACCAAGACTATTCGTAATTCAATTGGGCATTTGACTGAAATTTCATACATTTCCACTCCATACAGACACACAGACACAAACACAGAAATGTCTCCTAGTGGAAGTAGATAATGGCAAAGAATTGTCAGCTTTTTCAATCATCTGTCTGTTTGAAGCTTATGGAAAAAGTAAAGTTTACCAAAAGGGCTGAAAATAAGCTCGATTCTTAGAGAAGTATAACTGCAGCCAAAGTAATGTTAGTTAATTCCCACTATGAGAATTTTCCGCTAATCTCGATTCCGGTCAATTTGGAGTACTCAGAATTTTCATCTTCATTATGGACAACCTCTATACCCCGTTTTTAGCTAACATTTTGAAAATTTTTCTTTATTTTTTAATTATCAGTTCACAATGGAAGATAAAGCGTGGAAAATAAGGCCGAAGAAAACGTTCGATACCACGTCCCATGAAAATTCCCCTCTTATTAACGTGTCAAGAATCTTAAATTACGATTTAAAGCATCTTAATTTAGGAAGCCGTCACAATATATATCTGGACTATATCACTAGGCATGGGCAAGGAGTTCTAATTTGGAGCGTGTTGACGGAGAGGATGAGACACCGTGTATCAACTAATTTTGCATGTGTCAATGATCCGTTTCCGCTAAATTCAATGTGTAACGAAAAATTCGACTTCTCCATCTCATTACCTTTGATGTCTTTCTCAGCGTGCTTGGAGTTTTTTGGTATGTTTTCTAAGTTCCATTTGAGTTTCGTTGGCTAGAGTTTCTGATTTCATTCATTGATCAGATAGCTTGACAATAACTACATCGAATGGGCCCGCTCTTTTCGGTCGTTTATCCTGGTTAAGTCTGTGCAACGAAATTTGCATGCCGGAATTCATGTAAGTACTGGTTTCCAACCATTTATTCTTATTTAGCTTTTGTTCTGGTAGTATGGATTTTCTCATAGCATATTCGTCGCCGCACTATTATCTGTCAAACACCACAAAAAATAAAACGATTCGGTTCGAATTTTCTCCTATTTCACTAATGCAGCTAGACTACGCACAGCTCAATGACAGGGCAGTGCCCTGAGCACAGCCGAATCATATCATATCTTGTATAAGGATTGTTTCTGCTCTCTTCTCCTATCATATGGGAATCAGATCTTTAGGCTCAATTGCTAACCGCTTATTCCGTTGAAGGTTAAGAATATTCCGGGTTTTCTTCCCGATTATACCTACGGACTAAAAGTTCTCCCAGTTATATAGTGTGTTCTCGCACCCTCGAAAAGAATTCAGTCGTGTTGTGCCAGAAGTTGCAGTCCTGCTGACCAAAGCTGTGGATTGCTGCTATTGGACATGGATTAAAATTCGCAGTATATTGCCTGGTTTTCTACAGTAAGTGCTTTTGAGGAGCGTGTGAGCTGCTTGGCCATCTGCGAAGTCAACAGTTTCTGGTCATAATATTGCCGTTGGCGTGGTGTCTACAGTTCAATGTTCGATCCCTTCATTTTCGATTGCTGTCCGGTCATTTGTGCTAAAGCATTGTATTCTTGGCTTTATGAAACTTGCCATCCTACTATTATACCCGAGCCAATCTAAGAATTTCTCATTCCGAACGACATTATCGAGCATTTCATCAACCTCAGCTAAGCAGCAGGTTTCGACAGTGAGATGCTTTGAGCTAGCAGAGTAGCATTTAGTATTCTGCAATCCTAATTGTGCGGAATGGCACGTATCAGTGAGCTTCGGAGGCTAAACTATCCGCTCACAGTGATGTACTCTATTCTATTTCTGCCAAAGGGCACTAGAAAACCGATTAGAAGATATCTACTTAAGTATTTTAGTCCACTCATTTTCTTTTATTCTTAAGTAAGCTATACAATCCTAGTTCGGACTGCTATAAGTAGTCCCAATACTCCGAGGGCCAAAATCAGGGAAATTTCGGCTCAAGCTGGACTGCTTCACGAATAATTCTATCTTAGTAAACCTCTGTTTTTGTCATTTAGCGCAGACCAAAAGGTTTAAGGGACCGTCTTCATTTTCTTGCCGTTGGATCCGCATTCAGTGGAGTCCATGTTGTGCTTGATGCTCATAGTGTGGCCTTATTTTGTTTGCACCGACTTTCTCTTCTTCTTACATTACTACTATTTTCCCCGCTCACGTATCCGCATCCTCACTCGGTCGTTGCAATAGCTCTCGGTCGAGTTCCACACTCACTCTACTTCGCTTTAGAGCATTTCATGACTCCACAGAACTGTGTGCTGTATCCCTGAGTTCGCGACGGTTCTCTCCCTCTGGAGCATTGCACAACAAGCTGCGCTTGTGCTCTTAGGACAAAGTCATCTAGGGAGTAACAGAGCGAGATCATTCTTCAATTCTTGAATGTTTTATAGGGTTTCATCGCAAGTAGCCAAGGCTTCCAACATGGAAAATTGATTGCGACATGTGGGGCTTGCCATCCTGCTCACTTGTATAGAATTTTGCGCTGTAATACCGACATATGCTGCTATTGTTCTTCTGCTAAGCTTAGTGATTTGGTCTGGATCCAGAATTCTAATCGGCATCAATAATTAACGCATTATGCAGGCAGATGCGATTTCTCCCGATACACGAAAGAAGCTAGCCCCGTCGAATGCCGAATACCGCGTTACGTGGGTGTTCACAAAGATATACCGAAAATAGACCGAAAAATGGGAAGTGAATTTATTATGACGGAAAGTACAAATCTCTGTGTCGCTCTCCGTTTTCTCCTAAAGAGCGAACAGAGCTTCCTGAGGTAAAAAAGTTGTGAACACCTTATTATTTCAGAATATTTTCTAGAGTCTTCCGTGGAATAAGTTCTTGGTTATGACTAACGTGAGAATAATTAATTCTCAAAGCAATGCTGAAGAATGAGTTTAAATTTTCAAAGTAAAAGCCGATAAGAAGATTTTTGAAAAATCAAGGCCCCTTCAGTTTTGACTCATTTCAATATAGTCGTAAGTTTTGATTTGTTCTATTTTTGAAAATTTTGCATTCAGGCCAACATTGCTGCATTCATATTAACCTTCATCTCTACCCTTAGCCTTGAAATTCCAGTAAAATTTTCAAAATGAAAACAGAAAACATGAATTTTAAGAACAGATGGAGTTATTCATTGACAAACTTCGGCTAGCATGGTT
>JAAUYH010208373.1_pt1 | contig 24570 bp, 29 predicted proteins | sample 7278061 | NCBI WGS metagenome assembly JAAUYH01 (sample SAMN14350203, study PRJNA611818) | marine sediment metagenome | isolation source: surface marine sediment (0.6m) | place: French Polynesia: Moorea | collected 2018-08 | reverse complement strand
TTAACGTTTGGCTTGACTCTCGATTGAAGCAACGGCGTCAATCTGTTTCTCTGAACCTGTCCATCATCTATCTATGTCCGTCAAGCTATTGGAAGGGCGTTCTGAGACCTACTGTGGAGTCGTATGTCAAATACTTGACAAATCCCAGAACTCGGTGGATGGGTGGATGGGTAGATGAGATGTAATTTATGGGCAGATCCTCAAAATGTCTTTTGAGTTGGTGGTTTGTTAAAGAATGTTCCTGACTAGCAAAAGATAAACCTGACTGTACTCAGAATACCTTTATCGCTAGAGTGGCAAGGCGGGTTGTTTTCTGTGGAGGCCGTCAGGATGTTGGAGTTGTATCAATTTGAAGGATCCCATTACAGCGAAAAGGTGCGCTTGATCCTGGACTACAAAAAGTTGCCTTATCGCAAGCATGAGGTGACTCCTGGCATTGGTCAACTGGACTTATTTCGGATTTCTGGGCAGTCTCAGGTTCCGGTGCTGAAAGATGGCGATGAGGTGATTCCCGACTCAACTGCGATTGCCCAATACCTGGACGCCAAATATCCTGAACGGCCCATCATCCCAGACGATCCTGAAGAGAAGGGACTCTGCTTAATGATGGAAGCTTGGGCCGATGAGTCCATCGGTCTGAACGCCAGTAAGGCAATGATCGGCGCCTTCAATCAACACCCCAACTTCCGTAAAGCCATCCTACCCAGCGCCGCCCCAGAGTTTCTGAAAGACATGGTCGGGGCAGTACCGTCGGAAGTCTTGACTTTGTTGGGCTCCGGGGCGGGATTTGGCTCCGATGCAGTCAAATCAGCCCACAATATCCTGCGGCAGAATCTGGAAGCTCTTTGTCTTTTACTCGAAGACAGTCCTTATTTAGCGGCGGAGGAGCCTACCCTTGCAGACTTCGCCGTAGCAGGCGTCTCCATGTATCTTAAGTTTCCAGCCTATAATTACATCGACTTACCAGAATCTGTCTGCGGCAAAGGCATTCCCGGTTTAGCAGACAACCCAGCCTACCGAGTATTTTTCGACTGGCGCGATCGCCTCTACGCCGACTATCGCCAACTCAAAACAGCCCATAAGTCAGCCACCGCCCCCAGTCCTTCCCAAACGCCAAATTCTATCAGAATTGAGTAGACCGTTATAACCTACCCATCTTTCTTATCTGCTGGGGATTTGGTCATTGGTCATTGGTCATTGGTCATTGGTCATTGGTCAGAAGATTTTGGATTTATAGCCCAAGGGGCATGGCTTCGCTAAAGATTTTGGATTCGATTTACCTCTCCTGACTGTCTATCTCACCCATTCTCCCTAAAGCCCTGTCGAAGATTGCTCCGGGCAAAGCATTTGGAGCAAGATTAACAGAATTAGCTGAAGACTTACAGCCAAATGCTATAGCCCAAGGGTCATGGCTTCGCTAATGCCCCTACAGCGGCTTTTGAATTTTGAATTCTGCTTCCTCCCTATCCCCCCCAGACGCAATATATTGCGTCTCTACATTTGCGTCCCCTGCTTCCCCTGCCCCCCGTCTAACCTTCAACTAACCCAACCTACCTCGAACACTCTCAACCATCTGCTCAGCCTTATCCGGCGTAATCAGAAGACTGTAGCCCGTTTCCCGTTCAATAAACACCATGCCGTCAAAGCGAGACACATAGAATTCCAGCAAGCCTCGACGGGAAGTCCACAACCCGCCAAAGCCGCCCCAAAGCCCTCCTGCCCCAATCCGCATGGCCCAACCAGCCTCACGCCGGAAGGTCTCTTGGCTGATGACTCGGATGCGGGAAAAGTCTGAAATTGGAATGCAGCGGCGCCAACCGGGAAATACAATCTCCAAATGGTCGCGGGAGACCCCAAAGTAAGTGGGCCGGAACCATACCCAGACGGCGCCGTAAATGCCAATCAGGAGCAATGATACAAGGCCCGTAATCCACTCATTGGCGATCAGCGCCGCGCCGCCCAAGCAAAGCGGCAATATCCAGAGGGATATCGTTAGCCATCGGATTAGGGGAGACATGGGAGCCAGTGGAAAGCGATCACTCATATGTCTAAAGTGTTCAATTCCGTTCATTTTCAGGAAGGCAGGCTAGACTGATAGGATCAGAAATACTTAGAATATTGCTGATTCGACATTTCTGCTCGGATTATCCCGACTGGCGGTGATGGCGATCGCGCTATCCTCAGTAAGCTGTCCCTTGTATTATCTTGCTCCATGCTGACTCCTGAAGAATTTTTAGAGGCGACTAAGTGGGCCGGAATCGCCACTCTGGTCTTTGCCGCCATCACTGCTCTGGCCTTTGTCTTCGGTTTGGGCTTTCGTTTTAGACTGGTGGGAGTTACGGGTTTCCTGGCGGTATTAGCAGCCGGATTCTTTGGTCTCAGTTTTGAGCCCCTTACCCGCACTCAAATTTCGGGAGCCATCCCCTACACTACGGTTTATGACTCTGGCATGATCCAAGTGGTGATCAAAGTGCCGGACACCATTACTGAGCCCCAGCTAAAAGCCACCCTTAAGCAGGCCGCCAGTAACCTCTTCAAGCCCGGTCGTTTAGGCTCTGCTGGACAAGTTCCAACCATTCGGGCCCGCACCATTCTGCATGAAAAACCAGGGGTAACCCGCCCTCTATATCTGGGTCAAGTACAACCCATTCCTGACCCCGAAACAGGTGAAGCCATCTCAATTGAGATATTTCCCGATCGGATGGCGCAGCTACCTCAAGGATAATCACGCCTGCCAAAAATCTAAACCCAAAATCCCTGCTTGTTTCGATATCACCTTTGTTATGTCTTAAATTGGATACGGCTTCACCAATGACTAGTTTCACCCTTCCCGCCCTGACTATTGCTCCTGGACAAGTTGTTCGGGGACAGGGCGTGCTAGCCCAAATAGGGGACTCAATCGCTCGGTTGGGCGTCCGCCCCTTGATCGTAGCGAGCGATCGCACTTGGAGTTTAATCGAACCCATCTGCCGCCAGTCGCTGGCGGATTTAGCGATCGCCACAGCAACCTACAAGCCCGATTGCAGTGAAGCCGCCCTGGCGAAACTCCATCAGGCGGTTCAACGGCATCAGGCGGATGTGATTATCGGCGTTGGCGGCGGCAAAGCGCTGGATACCGCCAAATTGCTTGCGGATCAAACCAGGCTGCCGATGGTGACTGCGCCCACGTCAGCCGCCACTTGCGCCGCCTGGACAGCGCTCTCCAATGTCTACTCGGATCAAGGCGCATTTCTTTACGACGTCGGTTTAGCCCGCTGTCCCGATTTGCTTATTTTGGATTACGGCTTGATCGCCACCGCCCCCCGACGGACGCTAGCAGCCGGGATTGGAGACGCGATCGCCAAGTGGTATGAAGCTTCGGTCAGTAGCGGCGCTTCTGAGCAAACCTTGATCATTGCGGCGGTTCAGCAGGCCAGAGTGCTGCGGGATATTTTGTTTCAAAAAGCCCAGACCGCCCTGGCGGAACCCGGCGGAGCCGCATGGCGAGAAGTGGTGGACGCCTCGGTGTTGCTTGCAGGGGTGATTGGCGGACTGGGGGGCGCCCAGTGTCGGACAGTGGCCGCCCATGCGGTGCATAATGGGCTGACCCATCTATTAGCCAGCCATGGATCTCTCCACGGTGAGAAAGTCGCCTTTGGCATCCTGGTCCAACTTCGTTTGGAGGAAATGGGACTGGGCAACCAGTTAGCCGCCGCCGCCCGTCAACAACTGCTCCAGTTCTATGGCCAAATCGGTCTGCCCAAAACACTGGAAGACTTAGGGTTGGGGGAAATCAGTCTAATCGCCTTGAAGCAAGCCGCCGAAATATCCTGCCAAACCGGTTCAGATATCCACCGGCTGCCCTTTTCGGTCACCCCTGAACAGCTTATGGCCGCCATGGTGTCGACAACGGCTCCAACGAGTGTTTCGAGGCCTTCCTCGACGTCCTTTTCCCAAACTGAGGTAACCGATAGTTCCGTTGAGGAGGTGCAGCCATGACCATCGATTGGATTCAACCGGCCAAACGTCTTAGCGCCCTACCCCCCTATGTTTTCGCCCGATTAGATGAACTGAAAGCGCGGGCGCGGGAGCAGGGGCTTGATTTGATTGATTTAGGCATGGGCAATCCGGACGGCCCCACGCCGGAACCTGTGGTGGAAGCCGCCGCTAATGCGATTCGCAATGCGGCCAACCATGGCTATCCCCCCTTTGAAGGGACCGCCAGCTTTCGGCGAGCCATTACCAGTTGGTACCACCGTCGCTATGGGGTGGACCTGGATCCGGAAGGGGAGGCGCTGCCGTTGCTGGGGTCTAAAGAGGGGTTGACCCACCTGGCCATGGCCTATATCAACCCTGGAGACACCGTGCTGGCCCCCACGCCAGCTTATCCCGCCCATTTTCGAGGACCGGCGATCGCAGGCGGTGAAATCCATCACCTGGTGCTTAAACCCGAAAACGATTGGTTAATTGATTTGAGCGCCATTCCCGATTCTGTGGCTGACCGGGCTAAGGTGCTCTACTTCAACTACCCCAATAACCCTACTGCCGCCACTGCTCCTCGGGAGTTCTTTGAGGACATCGTCGCCTTCGCCCACAAACACGAAATCCTCCTAGTGCATGACCTCTGCTACGCCGAACTCGCCTTTGACAACTACCATCCCACCAGCTTGCTGGAAATTCCTGGCGCTAAGGAGATTGGGGTTGAATTTCACACCCTTTCCAAAACCTACAACATGGCGGGTTGGCGAGTGGGCTTTGTGGTGGGCAATCGCCACATCGTGCAAGGGCTCCGGACACTAAAAACTAACCTGGACTATGGCATATTCGCAGCGCTCCAAACCGCGGCGGAAACGGCGCTGCAACTGCCAGACGTCTATCTGCATGAAGTTCAGGCGCGCTATCGCACGCGTCGAGATTTTCTGATCGACGGCCTCGCCAAACTGGGTTGGAAAATCCCCAAAACCAAAGCCACGATGTATCTCTGGGTTCCCTGTCCGCCTGGAAGCAGCTCCACAGACTTCGCCTTGTCCGTTCTCCAGCAAACAGGGGTGGTGGTCACCCCCGGCAATGCCTTTGGACCGGGTGGGGAAGGCTATGTGCGGATTAGTTTGATCGCTAATCGCGATCGACTCGGCGAGGCGCTGGAACGACTCCGGCAAGGCAAAATTTGCTACGAGCCCCTAACAGCAGAAGTGTAGAGAATTACTGTATATTGAACAAGAAAACGCCTCAGAGAGGATTTCCATGCTGGGTCTTGGTTGGCCAGAAGTGTTGATTATTGGTCTTGTCGCAGTGTTGATCTTCGGTCCTAAGAAAATTCCGGAGCTAGGCAGCGCACTGGGGAAGACACTGCGGGGGTTTAAGGAAGAAATGGACAATCCTAATCCGGATAATGATAGGGACGACGACGACTTTATTGATCAGGACTCGGATAAGGACTAATCATCCATATGGGCCACTTTTTCCTTGAATAATTTACCAGCGCTAAAGGCGGGAACCGTCGTGGCCGGGATGGTCAGCTCTTTACCGGTCTGAGGGTTGCGGCCTTGTCGCTCCTGCCGCTGTCGAGGTTCAAAGGAGCCAAACCCAACTAGGGTGACTTTATCCCCGTGGCTCACCGCCTCGACGATGCTCTCTAGGGTAGCGGTTAGCACTGCATCGGATTGCTTTTTAGAAAGACCGGATCTCTCCGCAATTTGATCTACCAGTTCGCCTTTATTCATGCATCCTCTCCTTGTGAGAATTTCTCAGGCATTGTAGATCAAATGTCGGCAATGCGATCGCCATACTGTATGGCGAAATATGAATTTAATCCACTCTTCCGTAAATCATTCATCATTAGCGTCATATCAAATTTACAATCCGTCGCCAATCAAAATAAACGGCGCTCAGTAGTAAGGATGGCTGAGTTGGTGGACTGAGGCCGTCCAGGAAGCGGCGCATCTGAGTCCAACCGAAGTCTTTATCCAAAAAATGGCGGCGCTCTTTTGTAAAGGACAGAGAAAAATAAGATAAATCCAGAAAACTTGAGCTGCAAGCTCTCCAGTCTCCTCTGATTATTCTCTATCCCTTAGGAAATATCACTACCTTTTTTTGAACTTAGATGTCTTGTGTGTATACCTCAGAGGGAGGGGGAGGAGAGTGATTCATTTCAGCCTTCGACCCCCTCTTTTTGTTGATTCTGACGCCACCCAGGGGAAAACTAAATTGGGTATCGTCGGCGTCATTCATGATTTTTTTTCGTCCCTCCTATTTTCGGGCAATTAAGCAAGCTGTCTCAGGTTTAAAGGACCAGGTTGAGTCCAATTTGCTAGAGAAGTTTGTTGACTTTTTGCAAACCCCAGACGAGCGGCTGATATATCACGCGAATCCTCGCATGGTCGCCAATCACTTAAGTGCGGATGAACGAACCACGTTACGCCTGTTGGTGTTAGCTGTTTACCATGGCATTCTCACGTTGCATTGGGATGTACAATGTCCGGCATGTAGCGGTGTTGACCAGCAGTTCATCGGATTAGGGGATTTACGGTCTCAGCATACTTGCCCATTGTGTGGACATATCCATCCTACCAATGTGGATACGGAAGTCAGGGTTGCGTTTAGCATTGACGAACGGGTGCGAAGATTATCGATCAGCGCCGATGACAGTGACTTCAGAAGCCGTATTGATCAGCGCTATGGCATTGTCTCAGGCCACGCGCTATTGACCCTCCAAACCTTTCGCGATTTGTTCCCTAAGGAGGGAATTCCTCCGCGTGAAAGTTTGATTATCCGACAGGTGACGATTTTATTTACGGATCTGGCTGGCTCCACTGAACTCTATGCCAGACAGGGAGATACTCAGGCATACAGTTTGGTTAATCAACATTTTCAGATGCTGTTCCAAGTAGTTGATCAGCAAGGCGGAGCGATTATAAAAACTATTGGAGACGCCATTATGGCGGCCTTTACGAACCCCCTCAACGCTGTCAAGGCCGCTCTCTCCATGCAACAGCAAATGACGACCCTGAACCAACAATTGACAGCGCCAGAAGTACTCACCCTCAAAGTTGGACTAGATATAGGCGCGTGCGTCTGTGTCAACCTGAACAGTCAAATGGACTACTTTGGCATGACGGTCAACCGGGCGGCTCGAGTCCAGAGTTTGAGTCAAGGGGAGGATATTGTTCTGACTGATGCTCTTTGGATGGAGACCCAGGAGTTGTTGTCGGGTTATGCTCAAATACAGGAGGAGATTGATCTCAAAGGAATTGATCATCCTGTTGTGATTCACTGGATTGCGGTCGGTTCACCTCTGCGCAACAGCAGATCCCTTATTTCCCACCAGTTAAGTCAATAAATGCGCCGGTGGAATAGGAGGCTTCATCCGAGAGCAACCAGAGAATTGCGATCGCCACTTCCTCAGGCCGTCCCCCTCGCTTCATCGGCACGAATTCCTTCACCCGCTCCACCCGATTGGGTTCGCCGCCGCTAGCGTGAATGTCTGTGTAGATAAATCCAGGACGGACAGCATTGACCCGAATCCCCTCATCAGCCACTTCTCGGGCCAATCCAATTGTCATCGTATCTATTGCTCCTTTAGAGGCGGCGTAGTCAACATACTCCCCAGGAGAGCCGAGCTTTGCAGCCCCTGATGAGACATTTACAATTGCCCCTCCTGCACCGCCATGGCGAGTGGACATCCGCCGCACCGCCTCTCGAGCGCATAGAAAACAACCGGTTATATTCGTTTGGAAAATCCTATTCAATCGGGCCGCGTTCATTTGCTCAACCCTCATTTGTTGTTCCAACACTCCAGCATTATTGACCAACGCGGTTACAGTTCCCAATGTCTGATCGACAGTTTGGAACAAGTGCGTCACATCGGCTTCCACCCCCACATCAGCAGCGACCGCAATTGCTCGCCCCCCTTTACCTTCAATGGCGTCAACGACTGCTTCGGCTGCAGTTTGGTTGTGATGATAATTGACGCATACGGCGTAACCCCGATCAGCAGCAAGACGGGCTGTCGCTGCGCCAATCCCCCGACTCCCGCCAGTAACGATGATGACTTGATTCATGCCTCAAAAATCTCATTTATGTTGTTCCCAGCATGTCGACTACTTAAAGACCCTGGCGCCTTCACACCTACTAGAGTTTTCGAACTATAGAATTTTGCCAAGGAAATGCTCTAGATTGCCCCAGATATGGGGGGCTGACAAGATAAGTCAGCATCGATATTGCTATATCTTACGAGATTATAAGAATATCTAATATTTTCCGGATGCGCTTCATACAGGGCGTTGGAATCGATGCCTATCGGCTGCCGCCTGCTCGCGGATGATACACCCTTCCAGATGGTCATTCACCAGTCCCATGGCTTGCATAAAGGCATAAGCAGTTGTAGGTCCCACAAATGACCAGCCTCTTTTCTTCAGATCTTTACTTAGGGCTGTGGACTCTTTGGTTTTGCTCAGTTGCATCAAGGTTTCATAGTTGAATTGGCGAGGACGAGCGTTGTCGTCAGGCTCATACCGCCAAAAATAAGCCGCTAGGGAGCCAAATTCTAAAGCAAGTTCACAAGCCCGCTGGGCATTGTTAATGGTGGATTCGATTTTTCGCCGATGCCTTACGATGGAAGCGTCTTGAAGTAACCGTTCAACGTCTGATGAGTTGAAGCGTGCAACGTGTTCAAAGTCAAAATTATGAAAGGCGCGACGGAAACCTTCCCGTTTCCGTAGGATAGTTAGCCAACTAAGGCCCGACTGAAATCCCTCTAGACAAATCTTTTCAAACAGGGTGCGATCATCGTCCACTGGCCGACCCCATTCACGATCATGGTAATGGATATAGTCTTCGTGACCGCTATGCCACCAACATCGGGCTTGGCCATCCTCACCGATTACAAGACCGTTATCGCCTTTCTCAGCCATTCATTCTAATACTTGGATCGCCAGCCGCCAAATCTGACGGCTTTTACTTTCTGTCATCGGCCGTTTTAAACCGATAAACAGCCCTGTCACCACGGATAATAGCAAGGCTACCAACTGAGCGGCGTCTATATCCTGGTGGAATTCGCTCCGTGTTTGACCTGGTGAAGATTTCTCTCCAAGGGCTATTCGATGAAATTCGTAGACAGCGTTGATATACCGTTCCACTGCATTCAAAAAGAGAGCGTACTTATCCCCAAACGCCTTATAAATGCTCCCCTTCTGCAGGCTCATGGCCTGCATCAGGTCAGCTAGGGAGGTTGCTTCATATCCATGCTCCCAAAATGCTTTCATGGCGGCTTCTAGAGCTTCTTCAAGATCGAATTTCCGGGGTCGAACCATGGAGTCAATCAGCCAACTGGCTAAGCAGCACCGCATATACACTGCAGTTAGGAACCATATGGTCAACAACTTCTCGAAGCAAAGCTTCGACTTGATTGAACCTTAGAGAGCGATTAGAAATATACAAAGCATAGACCTAGCTGCCACGGTTACGGAGCCTTCGACGCTGTCGATGCTTGGCGATTTCCTTACGCTTGCGTTTTTCCGCAGGGGTTTCAAAATGGCGATTCTTCTTCATATCAGCAAAGATTCCTGCTTGGGAGACCTTGCGCTTGAAGCGACGGAGAGCCGATTCTAAATGCTCATTTTCACCGAGGACCACTTGGGCCATTCAATATCCTCCCTTCTGATTTACTCAACACTTAAGCCATAACAGTTGCCTGACTAAGGATGCAGTTTGCATTGGACTAAGCACTCATAAAGCCCCCCGCCAAAGCTAAATTAGGGTTAGAAGAGACCCGAGGGTTGAGACTTAAGTCTCTTCTAGGCTCACTCCAAGGAAAAAGCATCTAACTGACATGCTAAAGCTCGTTCTTGCAGAGTACGGAGTGTAGCAGAGTGTCTTTCCTACTGAAAAAGTTTCCAAAACAGGATATTACCTTTCAATAATCTATCCTGTGGAACATTTTAAGTAAGGAGCGCCGTTTAGACGCAAAAACACTCATGAAAGCAAAAACTGTGTCAAACCTCCTTTGTCAGGCGTCAAAACTTGCCCAAAGTAGCTTTTCACAGTTACATTACTGTAACATTACTCGACCTGGTCAAAAATATTTTCAGAGAATAGGTGGAGAAATTAATCGCCTCCACCCGCCTAGTCTCAGCCAAAAAGCTGAGGTTTGAGGGATTTCAAGACTTAAAAACCTCGAGAAAACCCTCCGCTTCGGCGATTTCCCCCACCGCTAAACGAGCTTCTATTCTCGCGGGGTTTAGCCTTATTGACTTTCATATCGCGCCCCATCCATTCAGCTCCGTCTAGAGCATCAATAGCGGCTGCTTCTTCATCTTCAGTAGTCATCTCTACAAAAGCAAATCCACGAGGACGACCGGTTTCACGATCCGTTGGGAGGTGAACCCGTGTCACAGAACCATATTCTTCAAACACGGTTTTTAGATCATCCTTTTGAACCTCATAGGAAAGGTTACCGACATAAATGGACATAAATTGTCTCCAAAATCATGGGTGGGTAGAGATAGAGATTTCGGAGAGAAGCCTGCCAACAGAGTACAGATAAAATCTGCCAATACTAAAAACAAACGCTGCAACCGATACCTATTCTCAGCTGCTATTCTAACGCGGTAATCAAAATCTAGGGGACAAACACGGCATCATTTTCCCCGGCATATTTACTTAACTTAATATTTTGCGTAATACCAAATATCCTTCATTGCAATACGCTGATAGCGATTGCTCTGTCAGGCATAATGCTTGTTAAATCAGGTCAGACGCCTGCTTGATGGAACTGGAGCTTGATTAAGGCATTGCGGAAACGCAATGCCTTAATCAAGGGGAAACATTCGCCAGGAACTGGGCTGACATAGACATTACAAAAGTATCCGGCGGCTCTGTGGATTCAGCCGGATATTGTTCCACTATTTGAGCAGCCAGCCATATTATCTGGCTAATTGGCTTCGGACTAGGTGGGTTGAGAACCGATTTTAAGGTAAAGAGGTTGCAAACGTTCTCTAGACATGGTCAAGATTTTCCACCTTAGTCATAAATTAATCAACTACTTAACTCAAAGTTACATGTTCGTCAAGCTCATTTACAATGCCGGGTCATGGTTGGTGAATTGAGGCGGCTGTTTGACTAAAGAGAATCTTTCGGCTTTTCTCTGTTACCGTTGGCTGACCCCGGTATTTTTCGGCTTGCTGATAAGCGCGAATCACTGCAGGGCGAGATTGGATCGATTCAAACCACCGTTGAAGGTTAGAAAAGTCACTTAGGGCCTGCTGTTGTTGCTGATAGGGGACGATCCAGGGGTAGCAGGCCATATCGGCGATTGAATACGATCCGGTGATAAATTCACGCCCCTCAAGCTGGTGATTTAGCACCCCGTATAAGCGATTAGTTTCGTTAACATAACGCGAGATTGCGTAGGGGATTTTCTCTGGAGCATATCGGCCAAAGTGATGATTTTGTCCCGCCATTGGCCCTAGCCCGCCAATTTGCCAGAATAACCATTCGGTGACCGTTTTGCGTTGGCGAAACTGCTGTTCTGGAGAATCAGAAGATCCACTGGTCAAGAACTTTCCGGTTTTCTCCGCTAAGTAGAGGAGAATTGCCCCAGATTCAAATACTGAGATGGGTTCACCGCCGTCGGCGGGCAAAGTATCAATAATGGCGGGCATCCGATTGTTCGGTGAAATTTTGAGAAATTCGGGCTGAAATTGGTCTCCTACCGCGATATTGACTGGCTTAATTTCATAGTCAAGTCCGGCTTCTTCTAGAAAGATGGTAATTTTGTGGCCATTGGGGGTGGGCCAATAGTAGAGTTTGATCATGATGCCTCCTGAGGAAACTGCTAAGGAAACTGAATAGCGATTTTGCCGAAGTGGGAGCCGCTTTCCATATAGTTCAAGGCTTGATGAATCTCGGCAAAGGGAAAGACACGATCGATGATCGGTTTTATCCGATGCAGCGCGATCGCTCGATTCATTTGCTCAAACATGTCGCGACTACCGACATAGATTCCCTGTACCCGAATCCCTTTATGCAAAATTGACACGGTGCTAATCTCGGCGCTAAATCCGCTGAGGACGCCGATTAGGCTGATGTGGCCGCCGTAGCGAATGGCTCGTAGGGACTGATTCAAGGTGTTTGCGCCGCCAACCTCAATTACCCTGTCCACCCCCACCTTGTCGGTCAATTTAAAGACGGTCTTTTCCCAAGTCAGGTCCGTCTTGTAGTTAATCCCGTGGGCCGCCCCAAGCTGCATCAAGCGCTCTAATTTATGGTCTTGGCTAGAGGTGGCGATTACCTGAGCGCCGACAATATTGGCAAATTGCAAGGCGAATAGGGACACACCTCCACTGCCTTGAATGAGTACAGTATCGCCGGGTTGCACAGCGCCGTCTTCCATTAATGCATGCCAGGCGGTGACTGCGGCGCAGGGCAAGGCGGCCGCCTCTACATCGGAAAGATGATCGGGCGGATGAACCACGCCCTGTTCATGGAGTACGACATATTCCGCCAGGATTCCATCGATTGCCCCCCCTAAAGCAGATCGGGATTTCTCGGCTGAAAAACCGCCGGAAATCCAAGCTTGCAAGAAAGTGCCCGCGACGCGATCGCCAACCTGGACGCGAGTAACCCCTTCCCCGACTTCAACAACTTCCCCCACTCCGTCAGACAAGGGGATGAAGGGCGGTTTATCCGGCGACATATGGGCCCTTCTAACGTTGAGTAAATCTCGATAGTTCAGGGAAGCGGCTTTCATTTTCAGCAACACTTGCCCGGGTGATAGAGATGGAATTGGCCGCTCGGTCAATTGGAGCGCTTCTTCTCCTTGCCTAGGGTGAACTTCCCAAACCTGCATATCAGGCCCCCTTGCTTCTATTGTTCGATGATAATCGAATAATAGAATATTAGAGGCGCTTGTGGGATAATGCAAGTCATGCGACAAATGATATTTCCCACTTCTAATCAGATCACTCTGACCGGGGTTCTATACGCTTTTAGTGATCCAACTCGATTGGAAATTGTGCGCCAGTTAGCGACGGAAGGGGAAAAGGCCTGTTGTGAATTTGGCTTTAAGATTTCTAAATCGACGCTTTCTCACCATTTTAAGGTGTTGCGCGATACTGGGGTGGTCTATACCCGTACGGAAGGGACTCAGAGTGTTAACTCCATTCGCCGTGAAGAATTAGAGGATCGATTTCCAGGCTTGCTAGATACGATTCTGAAAGCGGCAACCATTTCTTAGTGGTGGATATTCGCTCTGGGCAAGTTTGGGTCGCCAACAATAACAATCCCAACTCATGGAGTTGAGGACAGAGTCATTCAGTTTGGTCAGATTCCGGTTCCGTTGACGACCTTTGCTTTGGTGCGGGAAATACTTTAATCAAACCAGTTTGGAAGGCTTCGTCATTGGTAATGATGGTCAGGTTTTCTAGTTCCGCCTGCGCCATAAGCATGCGATCGAAGGGATCTCTATGGGTGATGGGAAGGCTTCCAGCTCTGAGAGCATGGACGGCGGTAATGGCAAGTTCGATGAAGTTTGCCTTACGCAATATTTGTGGGTATGCTTCGATAAGTTGTTGGGCTTCAGGAAGTTTGCCGATACGATATTTGGTGGCAATTTCCCAGGCAGAGGCGCTGCTAACTAGAATGCGATGGTCGGGGTTATAAATGATGTTTCGGCATTTGGAGTCAAGTTTGGGGTCGTCAAAGAGCCACCACAGTAGAATATGAGTGTCGAGGAGGTAGCTCATTCCCATTGCTGGAGTTCCTCTTCGGGCAAGGGTTCAAAGAAGGCGTCACCGAGTTGGCCAGTTAGTAAACCTGGGGCGCGAGGTTGTTTAAGCTCTTGCCCTAACCCCAAGCGAAAATAGTGAATCAGGTCATACAATTCTGCCAGTTTGTCTTCAGGAATATCTTGTAGTTCTTGGATGATCTTTTGAATCAGCATTAATTAAACACTCCGCTGTAGAGAATTGAATGAATCCGTTTTACAAGTTTTGGATTAGCAACTAGCTCCTACAAGGACTCTTCTAATAGATCTCCTTGCGCCAAGCATCCTTTCAGTGCTGGAATTTTGGTTACAAAGCCCTCTTCATCACGAGGATAGATTACTATCGGAAAATTTATATTTATTCTCCTTCAAGAATCTCTAGAATTCGACGAATCTAGATAGATTTAAACCGATTATTGCGAACCTCTTCCTACTCAAAGTCTCCATACTGAGGAGGACTGGCTCCAACTCGACCAGTAATTTTTGGGTATTTTCCCTTGCCAGACTTTTCTGTGATAGACATTACATCAATCTGATGCCACCAATCGTCGCCAAAATCGAACCAGTACCCGAAGACATCGCCGACAGATAAGCCCAGTGAAGAAATTGGAGTGCTAGCCACATCACCCACAGGTTTTCCGGCAGAGAATGGATCTGGAAATGGCTGTTTCAAACCATATCGCCTTGCTTTGGGGTCATTGGGTCTACTCCCTCCCACTTGAAATTCATACATGTGCTCCTCTTCCCGATCAAATGCCTTAAATAGGATTTTATGGAGATCTTTCAGTGTATTGTCGCCTTTAATCTCAATCGTTCGTGACACCTGGGGATTCTCGGCAATGAATTCTTCGGAGACTGGACCGTCAATTAAGAACACTTCCAGTCCATAAAGCGCATCGGGGGAAGCCGCCACATCTCCGTTCTGCTCTTTTTTCTGAAGGACGGGCGTTTTTCCTTCTTTGGCAACCTTCGTCGATTTACCATTTCTGGGGATGTAAGGAATTAAACCCTTGGCGTAGGCTTCTTCTTGAACTTGTCTGGGAAGATGTCTCGCATCCGCGATTAAGCGATTCACAGAAATCATCCGGGCCATTGGGTTATCGATTTTCAGCTCTCTGCTGAAAGCGAAAAATTTACTCGGGGAATAATATAGGAGTCAAGAGATAGAATACTGGTTCTGACTGGCTGCTAACTTCTATAACCCATATGAGTTCTGAACTGGATTGTCCAGGCTCAAATTGCACGCATAGCGTCCATTTTGGAGTGATAGACGGTCATTGATAGGAAATAGAAACGCTAAATGGCATGACGCCAGGATTGTTTCCCTATATGATTTATTTTTCTTGATGATTTTCCGGTAAATGTAGAATTTTGCGTGGAGGCTAGCTGGTTGGTCAGGCTAAGCTAAGGTTGTAACTTGTTGCTAATATTCAAATTGCTATCCTATCTCAGCTCTATTTCAAACCTTAAAAAACTGTTGGAGAAGCCTGAACGCGACGCCAAGCAGTCCAAGTCCTGCATCCATTGGGTCCTCCCTAAAAAGTTGGCGGTGGGAAGGCTACCCCGTATAGAGGACGCCCCCGATCTGATCCAAGCCAATATTAAAGTCATCCTCTCACTCTGCGCTCCTCAGGAAGGCGCGTTACCAGTCGCCTTCGCGCAGCAATTCCATTGTCGGCGATATGTTCTCCCAGACAGTCACTACAAAACCGCGTTGGAAGTCAGGCAAGTTGCAGCCGTCGCCAAGATTATCAATTCCTATATCCAAAAGGGAATGCCGGTTTATGTTCACTGCCTAGCAGGCATGGAGCGATCGCCAACCGCCTGCATTGCCTTTCTCTGCCGTTATCAGGGGTTAGAACTCTGGGAAGCCCTCCATTGGGTCAAGCAGGTCCACCGCAGAACTCAACTAACAGAGGCCCAGGTTAGGGTATTGCGGGAATTTGTAGAATCTTTTGAGGAAGCGGCTACGGATAAAGTCCCAGTGTAATAAAAGGCAGGGGGAGCAGAGGAAGATGAGGGGGCAGAGGGAGTTTTTATCCACCCATTTACCCATCCACCCATCCACCCATCCACTGCCTTTTATGGGGACTTTATTTGGGCGCAACCCCGAACAATTATCTAGGCCAAATAGTGCGCCACCAGGGTTCGGGTTCAGATTCCTCTACCTCAGGCAGCTTTTTGCGAATATCGTCGATATCCCATCCCGTTAGCCGCGCCAGGGTTTGGGCTTCTGCTTCAAAGCGACTGGGAAGGGCCCGTTTGTATTCACGTCCGGCTGGACAGTCTGCCTCGCCCTCGAAGGGATGACGCAGAATATAGCGTCCTTGGAAAAACTGCCGGTTTGAGGTTTCTTGGAAGATTAGATCCTCAGGAAACTTGTCGCGAGTATAGCGGACATGGAGCCGGGTGATGAAAACATTTCCTCGACCATTCGGAGGTAACCAGAAAACGCCTGACTTACGGAGTTCATCTGGGTTTAAGGGGTCGGCGGAGCAGGGATCGCAACCGCCCATATTCCAGGCGTATTCGAGGAAGGCGATATTTCTTCCCTCCTTCTCATAGGCCGTTTGGAACATGTCTTTGTAGAAATCACTGAATTCGTTCTTGACGAAGACGGGAATTTCCTCATTGGAAGGAATATTTACCATGCGGTAGTTGGTCAATTCCGTTTGCCCTTGAGGAGACATCAGATAAACAATTAAATCCTGCTCTGACTTGGCGTTGATCATGCCTAAACGGATAGGCAGCATAAATCGAGGCGATTCATAGGCCATCTGCAAGGGCCGTAAGGACTGAAACCCGCTGCGATCAAACGCTTCCAGATTGACCTTGGCGACAAAGAATTTCATTCCCTGGCGGATGTAGGGTTGCAGCAGTTGACTGGCGCCTCGCGGAATCCGATAGTTATTTTGCCGGAGCCAGGTTTCCAACCCATCTGACTCCCGGGCGCTGAGAATGACAATGTCGTATTCCCCTACGGTAAATTGGGATTCTACGGTTACTCCAAGGGCCGCGTCTCGACGGGCTGAAGCCTCATTTGCTGATTGTCGTAAGACTCCTCCAGCAGGAAAGGAGGTAGGCATAGGCGGAGGTTGACAAGGGTCAGCGTCAAAATACTCCACCAAGCGGGGCGCGCTAAAGGAATCCAACCGCTCCATAATCTTGGGATCCCCCACATGTACCTGCTCTTCTTGCAGCACTACGGGGACTGGCACCACCATGGCAAAATCTGCGACATCTCCCTGATAGTCATTCGCCATAGTCAGCACTGTGCGGTTCCCATCTCGGGCGATCGCAACCTGAGACGCCTGGTTATACAGATTGGTATCCGCCTTCGCCACATAGAACCCGCAAAACGCCCAGGCTGCGGGTGCAATGCAGAAAACCGCGATCGCAATGACGATCGGTATCAGAAACCGGGAGAGTTTCATACAGATCTCCTTTTGGATTGATGAGTGGGTGGTTAATTAATTGGGGCCCTTTGGGGGGAGGGTGGATGGGTAGATGGGTGGATGGGTGGATGGGTGGATGGGTGGATGGGTGGATGGAACACGCTGTGCTAACCGCTAATCGCCTCTGAAGCTTTGGGTAGAGCCAGGCGAAGGGGTTCTTTCCAGCGAAATCGAGTGGCGGGCCAGTATTTATCCACCAGGATTGTAATGGGCGCGAGGGCGAATAAGGCCCAGAAGACCGCTGTGGGGATAAAGAATTGGTTGCGCAGAATAAAGGTGAGCAGTGCGATCGCTACCGCCCAAACCAGGCGGCCTAGTCGGGCGTTTGGAATCGAACGGGGGTCGGTAATCATAAATAGGGCGAACAGCAGCAGGGAGCCGCTCATCAGCCGATGGGCCCAGACATCCCAGGTCCAACCCAGCCAGAGGTTGCGGAGGGCTTCTAGAAAGGCGTAGGAACCCAGAAAGGCGACGGTGGTGTCCCAACGCCCCACTCGCTTCAGCACCAGTCCGCCAGCCCCTAAAAAGATAAATGCATACCAGACATCCTCTCCCCACTGGCCTGGAGAGACCCAGGCGTCTTGGGTTAAGAGTAGGGTGGCGATAATGCCGAAATTAGCTGGGTTGAAGAAGTGCTTGCCCTGAGTTCGGAATACAAACTTACTGGCGATCGCCAATCCGCCCGCCAGCATCATGGTGGCGATGTGGTCAGTGCGCAGCAGCAGACTCAAAGCCAGGGCGGTAATTAACGGACTGCGCCAGTTGAAGAGGGGGACTTCTTGAGGAGTCGGTCGATCTTTATTAATCTTCCATGGACTGTGCTTTACCGCCCATGAGCAGAAGAATTGAGTGAAGAAGCAGGCAGCGATCGCCGCCCCAATCATCTCAGGCCTTAGAGTCCAATCTCTGGCCCAAATTCCCAAGGCGAGAAACAGCGATAGGAAAATAATTTGGTAATCACGAGCATCGCGTCGCAAAATCTACCTCCGGTTTGCCTCCGTTGTCAATCTCTTGGAGGTCAGTTACCGCTAGTATGGCGCCGGAAGATGTGGGGATTCCCAGTTGTTACAGGTTATGTAACGGAACAAAGCTTCGTCGTAGAGGAGTGAATTATGAAGAAATAGTCCGTTGACATAACCAATTCAGCGCCAATCCAAATGCCTTAAACGCCAAGGCTGATTTAAGTTTGGAGGGTTGTTGGGGAGGAATGATTTCACTGCTTGAAGTCTTCTTCTTGCTTAGAGGACTGCATACTGCTTGAGGGTTCGCCCATATTTCTAATGGAGCGGAGTCATGCAGAGTTGACTGATCCAAGGAATTGCAGAGATGAAAAGAGAGCGGATATCGCTCTTGAGGGGTCGCTGGCATGATGTCTTCCTCGAAATGGGCAGTTTCAACATAGCTCGACAGTCGAAATAGTATCGAGCAAACAACCTAACCCGCATCGAACAAATGTCATGCCTAGACCATGACATTTGTCATATTCAGAAATTCACCCTCTGGACGAGCGACACATTGAATTCTGCATCCAGAATACAAGCGATATTCCTTCTCTCTTTCCCCTTTCCTTTTCTCCCGATCTCCAGTCTACTTCCTCCTGCCTTCTTGACTAACCAGATCATTTGATAGGTCATCAGTTTAAAGCACTCACAAAATGATCACTTTTTTGTAATAGAGTCGATCAAACCTTCCATTCGATTTCTTTAAATTGGTCTGTTGACATTGATGGCGGTGGAGGATAGCAAGCCGTTCTGAGCTACACCTTACCGCCGAAAAGTACAAATTTAAGTGCTGACTGCCCCTATCTAAAATATTGTTTTCCCTTTGCCATGTCCAACTCTCACAATTCAGTCTATGACTATGAAGTGATCACCGTTGATAACCAAGGAAAGGTCAGAGATCGCCAGAAAAGACAGGCTGAATATCGGACTGAGGACTTCGGCCAGGGTGTCAACCTAGAACTTGTAATGATTCCAGGCGGTCGATTCCCGATGGGGTCTCCAAAAGGTGAGGGGAATGATTCTGAGCGGCCCCAACATTTGGTGACTGTAGCCCCCTTCTGGTTGAGTAGACACCCAATTACCCAAGCCCAGTGGAAGGCAGTCGCCGCCTTTCCACAAATCAAACGCGCTCTAAACTCTACTCCAGCGAGATTCCAGCGGGACAATCAACCTGTTGAACAGGTAACTTGGTACGATAGCGTTGAGTTCTGCGACCGGCTATCGCAGAAGACTGGCCTCGAATATCGTTTACCGAGTGAAGCAGAATGGGAGTATGCTTGTCGGGCTGATACAACAACCCCGTTTCATTTTGGCCCCACTTTGACGACTGACTTGGCGAACTACAACAACCATTACAAAGGCCCGACCGAAGTAGGCAAGTTCGGGGTCGCCAATGCTTTTGGGTTATGCGATATGCATGGGAATGTATGGGAGTGGTGTCTGGATCATTGGCATGAAAACTACCAGAACGCCCCCATAGATGGACGCGCTTGGGTGGCCGGGGGAGATGATCGCTATCGAATTCGGCGGGGCGGTTCTTGGGCTATGAATCCGGAAAACTCTCGTTCTGCGAGCCGCTTTAGGAACTCGCCAGATTTCAGATTTCTCAACCTTGGTTTACGGGTTGTGTGTGTGTTGTAGATCCCTCATTTCGCCTTAGATTCATTCCCTCTTTTTTGGCGGCTTGAATGGCAAACTGATCTGGAAACAGGTTTTGCCGGGTTTTGAATTGACCCGAATTGTCCCTTGATGGCGTTTCACCACAATTCGACGGGCGATATCCAGCCCTAGTCCCGTTCCGGCTCCGACCCCCTTAGTGGTGAAGAAGGGTTCAAAAATACGGGCTTGGACGTCTTCTGGAATACCGGGACCATTGTCAATGATTTCCACCCAGGCAAATTCGCCCTGCCGAGAGGTTCGGATTGTCAATTCACCGGATCCGTTCATGGCGTCGATGGCATTGTCAATCAGGTTGGTCCATACCTGGTTGAGTTCGCTGCCATAGGCGCAAATTTGGGGTAAAGCCTCATCATATTCGCGCTTAACCGCAACGCCGCGCTTGAGTTTGTGGTGCAAAATGGTCAGCGTATCTTCAATCCCTTTGTGCAAATCAATCTCTTGCAACGGAGCTTGATCCATATAGGCATAGGATTTCAGGGCCTTGACCAGATCGGCGATGCGGGTGACGCTCTGTTCTACCTCGTGCACTAGAGAGGCGACGGTCAGGTTGTTTTCCATCCAGCTTAAGACATTGCCCAGAGAATCGGGATCCAGCTTGCGACTGAGGCTATCCAGATAGGTTTCGTCAATGCCGACGGAGACGAGGTTTGGCGCGAGTTTCCAGCCATCGACGATATTGTTGTCGTCTAGCCAATCGGCGATCGCATCTTCGCGATCGCTCTGTTCTAGCGGGTCGAGGGGGGATAGCCCCACCTTGCAAGACATGGCGAATGATTGCAGCTCTTTCAACACATATCGTTGAGCCTCGGGAAGGCTCTCTTCGCACAACCCCAGCGTTTTCAACTCCAAACCTTTAATGGTTTCGCGCAGTTGTTTGGCGGCCCTCAAGCCAGCGGCGGCGGGATTATTCAGCTCGTGGGCCAGTCCCGCCGACAATTTACCCAACGCCGCCAGCTTCTCTTGTTGTTGGAGGTGTTCCCCTACTTCCTGTGAGCGGCCCGCCATAGCAGTCAGAATGACCGCCGCTGAGCGGGAACAGTCTGAAATTACTTTCCGAAAAGTTTCTGGAGAGAGTTCCAACACTTTGCAGGCGCCTGCCGCCGTCGCCGTAACAGTGGCGGGCGCTCCAGCCACCATGCCAATGTCCCCAGTAAATTCTCCTACTTTATGGATCGTCAACAGTTGGTTTTCATTGCCGACTTGTTTGGTGATGCGGACTTCCCCAGTCAACACAATGTAGAAGGGATAGGTCAAATCTCCCTGAGAAAAGAGCAGGTCACCGTCCTCAAAGGTCACCTCCCGTCCCTGTTCCGCCAGTCGCTGCAGGTAGACGTCCGAGAGTTTGGGGAATAAAGCGGTTTCGTTGGGGTTGTGCAGCATAGGTTACACCTGACTGAGATAGCGGTGGACAAACTGGACGCAAATGGAACCTTCGCCGACACCGGACGCCACCCGTTTAACGGAGCCGTGCCGCACGTCTCCCACGGCGAACACACCTGGGATATTAGTCTCCAACAAAAATGGAGCCCGTTCTAACGGCCAGCCTTTCATCCGACCTAGCTCTCGGGACAAGTCAGGTCCGGTCAGGATGAACCCCCGTTCATCTCGCGCCACCTGGCCCTCTAGCCAATCGGTATGGGGCGCCGCTCCGATAAAGATAAACAGGGATTGTGTGGGTAATGTTTGAATTTCACCTGTCACGGAATTCTTGACTACGATGGTCTCCAGGCTAGTATCGCCTTTTGTTTCAATCACGCTGGAGTGGGTCCAGACTTCAATGTTGTCTGTCTCCCCAATCTGGTCAATCAGATACTGGGACATGCTCTTGGCCAATGAGTCTCCCCTCACCAACATGGTCACCTTGCGGGCGTATCGGGAGAAATACATCGCCGCTTGCCCCGCCGAATTGGCCCCGCCCACCACGTAGACATCTTCATCTTTGCAGGCGGCGGCCTCGGTTTGAGCTGCGCCATAATAGACGCCCGCCCCGGTGAATTTGTCGATGCCGGGCGCCGTCAGTCGCCGCCAAGAGACCCCGAGGGCCATAATCAAGGCGTGACAACTGATCTCTTTGCCATCACTGAGGGTGACGATTCGGTAATTATCTTCCATCCGCACGTGGGTCGCTTCTTGGGGGGTGAGAATTTCCACCCCAAAGCGTTTAGCCTGGGTGACGGCCCGTCTAGCCAGATCGCCGCCGCTCAAACCCACCGGAAACCCCAAGTAGTTCTCAATTCGCGAACTGGTTCCAGCTTGTCCTCCCGGCGCTTCCCGTTCAATCATCACGGTGCGCAACCCTTCGGATGCGCCGTACACCGCCGCTGCTAACCCGGCAGGTCCGCCGCCCACAATCACCAAATCGTAGAACGGCTTTTCCGCCTGGGTCTGCAGCCCAATCTTTTCCGCCATTTGGATATTCGAGGGCTGGTTCAACCGGGCTCCGTCGGGGAAGAGCACTAGGGGCAAATCAGCCTTGTCCGATCCATCGGCAAAGTTCAGTAATTGTTGGGCTTCGGTGTCTCGTTCTATGTCTAACCAACGATAGGGAATCTGGTTCCGGGCCAGAAAGTCTCGGGTTTGGTGAGATTGGGGGGACCAGCGATCGCTAATTACCCGGATGCCTTCGAAGGGAGGTCGAAAGGTTGCTTGCCAATCGTCCAGCAGATCGTCTAAGACCGGATACAGCTTCTCTTCTGGCGGATCCCAAGGTTTCAGCAAATAGTAGTCTAATCGAGCCGCGTTAATCGCCCGAATGGCGGCGTCTGTATCGGCATAGGCGGTGAGCAGGACGCGTTTGGCGGTGGGGAAAATATCAATCGCCTGCTCTAGAAACTCCACCCCGGTCATCTGGGGCATGCGCTGGTCGGCGAGGAAGAGGGCGATCGCATCATTCCGCAATTTCAACTGCTGGGCGGCGTCCAGGGCGGACTGACCGGAATCGGCGCGGATAATGCGGAAGCGATCGCCATACTTGCGCCGCAGGTCGCGGGCGACGGCTTGGAGTACTTCGGGATCATCGTCGACAGTGAGGATTGCGGGTTTGGCCATGGTGAGGTTAGGGGCTAGGTGGATGGGTGGATGGGTGGATGGGTGGATGGGTGGATGGGTTCACTTGGTCGGTCCATCACTTGTCCACTCCTCATTATGCGTACCAATTGAGGATTCGTGCTGTGTTAAAGGACTTCAAAAGTATTGAAGTGTATAGAATTGATTATTTGTAGGCATTGAGAATTGACTATGCTTACTTGTATCGAAATTGATGCTTATTGAATAGAGCGTAGAGCGTGGCGAAGGCAAAGCATCCCACTCCTATCAGAATCATAAACATCATGATGGAGGTGTTCTATCAACCTTGGCCCATCTTATGGGTGCTATGGGTATTGTGAGATGGTCGCATTAGCCAATAGAAATTATTGAGGTGTATGATATTGATTATTCATACACATTGAGAATTCACTATGCGCACCAATATCGTAATTGATGACGCATTAATGGCGGAAGCCTTGAAGCTTACTGGGCTCAAAACCAAACGTGAAGCCGTAGAACTTGCGTTGCGAACTTTAATTGAACTGCGGCGGCAAGGAAATATCCGAAAGTTCCGAGGAAAGCTCAAGTGGGAAGGCAACTTGGATGAACTTCGAGGCGCTAAATGATTTTTGTTGATTCTAGTGTTTGGATTGATTATTTCAATGGCGCTGAGACTTTAGAAGTTGAGATGTTGGATGAATTCCTCGGCGTAACGCCTATTGCTATCGGTGATTTGATCTTAGTTGAGGTGTTACAGGGTTTTAGACACAACAAAGACTATGAGATTGCAAAAAAGTTGCTTTTGACGTTACGAGTATTTGATCTGCTAGGCAGTGAAATGGCGCTTAAAGTAGCTCAAAACTACCGAATCTTGCGCTCAAAAGGTATCACAATGCGAAAGACTGCAGACGTCATTATTGCGACCTTTTGCATTGAAAAGAATTTGACGCTTTTGTATGCTGACAGAGACTTTAAACCTTTTGAACAGCACTTGGGACTTAACACATCGCTGAGTGAGGGCTAATGGCTGAACTCACCTGACAGTAAGCAATTTTATCTCCAGTTAATGAGCGTAGGATGTGCAAAGCATATCGCGCCCATCTTTCATATAATAAGGACAGGCCTGTAGTAGATGCATGATGGGCAGGACAAAATGTTAGATGAAGCATGTGGACAAAATGTTAGATAAAGGCGTTCACCCGATTCTAGCTTGGGAGCATTTTTCAAATAAGTATTTAGGATTTTTTGGCTATATAAACCTGTTAATAAGTTCATCCAACTCATCATTATTCACTCTTAAATTATGACCTTGTAGCTGACATTTCAGAAAAGCATATTGAAATCCCAATCCTTTTGCTAAGGCAAAGTAGAAAAGAGGCATGATAGAGCCAAATAATTCGATGACAGCAGCCTTTTCTGAAAAAATCATATTTGTTAATCCCGCGCCATGGGGGGCAACGATAATTTTTGCTTGAGAAAATAATCTAACCTGATCGATAAAACTCATATCTTCAAGCGTGTAGGCAACAAAACCCAGATATGAAAGCTTATCAATTAACTCATCCTCATTAATAATCCGCCGTCTTCCTGCTTTCTTTCGAGAGATAAAAATATTCGGAGAAAAAACGAAATTATTGCTAGCCTGGTTGCTACAGCCGTCAATATT
>JAAUYH010034852.1_pt1 | contig 24579 bp, 20 predicted proteins | sample 7278061 | NCBI WGS metagenome assembly JAAUYH01 (sample SAMN14350203, study PRJNA611818) | marine sediment metagenome | isolation source: surface marine sediment (0.6m) | place: French Polynesia: Moorea | collected 2018-08 | reverse complement strand
TTGCTCTGGCCGCCCGCAACGACCGACCAAAGGCCAAAAGTGGTGCTGAACCCGGCCGTATTGCCAAAGCCGCCAAGGACTGCCGTGCCCAGGCCCTGAGTCGCATTGTTGACGCCGCCAGCTATGACCGACTGGTAGCCATTCAAGCCGCCAACGCCCGCGATGTTGGCAGACCCACCGAGTACCGCAGAGTACAATGCAGCCGCCGTATTGCCTTCCGATGCCATGTCGCCGCCGCCGCCGGACACGGTCGAGTACGCGCCGTTAGCCGCATTGAATCGACCTCCGGTGACGCTGGAATGCTGTCCGTCGGCGGTATTGCCAGCCCCGCCCGAAACAGAAGCGTGGTTACCGATTGCGACGTTGTCACTTCCGGCACTGACACTGCTGAACTGGCCCGACGCGATGTTCCCGCTCCCGGCGCTAACGCTGGAATAGGTGCCAGTCGCTTCGTTGTTGATACCGGCCACGACTCGCGCGTAATCCCCAGTGGCCTTGTTCTGAAGCCCACCGCCTGTGCTGGCGTATTCACCGCTGGCGAGATTGCTTGTTCCACCATTGATGCTCGAGCGCAATCCGTAGGCACGGTTCACCGCACCGCCGCTGACGCTGGCTTCTTCACCGGTGATGCTGTTACGGAACCCAACGACGAGTCCGCCGAAACGTGAGTAATTGTGCTCGGCGCCGACCACGAGATTGTGTGAGCCGCTCTTGTGATTGTTGACGTAGGTTCCGCCGTTCGAGGTGCAATCCGTCTCGTTTGTGTACTCACCCAGCGAGCACTCGAAAGTAGCTGGATTGAAGGCGCGCGTCTCGTCGTAGCCGACGATGAGGTTGCCGAGGCCGTTGGCAGTGATGGTGGACCCTGTTCCATTGACAACCTGCACGTTGACACCGTCAAACAGCGCCGTGTCCCCGCCAGACAGGGTCAGCACGCCGTCCAGCGTGAGTACGCTGTTCGCCTGCACCGCGCCCAGCGCGGCAGTCAGTGCCTCGTCAGCAGCGACGCGGTCGGCGGATTCGGCGGTGAGGTTCGTCAGAAGATCGGCTATGTCATCGTCGTTGCCCGAAACGTCGGCTTGCAACGTTGTGATGTCGGCCATGTTGGTGCCAACGTCGCTCTGCAGGACTGCAACGTCTGACTGGGTGGCCGCAAGATCGCTCTGCAGAGTCGCAATTGTCGCCAGCGCGGCATCGAGCTGGGCCTGCAGACCGGCGATATCAGCCGACTGGTCATACGCACCCGGGCCCTGGCCGGCCAGGCTGGTTGCGTTTTCGGCTTCGAAAGCGAAGCCAACCGATGTGAGCGGGAGGCGTGGCAGCATTTCCGAATCGCCGTCCACGGTGATGCCGACCCAGAGCGGCGTGGAGAACAGCCCGGGTGGGAACGGATTGCCCGGATCGCCGAGCGTGACCGAAAGCAGCCCCGCGTCCACAGCGACGAATTGAGTGTCGAACCAAACCGGTGTGCCACTGACATCACTCGTGTAGATCGAAAACGTGATGGTGGCGCCACCGTCAATCGCTGCGCCGTCCGAATCGGTGAGGAAGGCCTGGTAGGCCAGGCTGCCGGGTACGGCGGCCAGCGTCGGGCCGGCCAACAGAAGGACGAACAAGCACATGGGTTTCCGGATCATTGTTCTCTCCACGCACGCAGCCCCGCTCCGTTCGCGAGTCCGTTGCCGTCATCCTAGCTCGTCGGGCACGGCGGTCCCTACCGTGTTTGTGGGAGTGACAGGGAGGGTGTGGTATCCGACAAACGACCGTTGCACCGACTATGCTGTAAGGAAGGGCCGGTATCCGCCCGCCGCCCGTACAAGCAGAACAACAGGAGGTGTGCCATGACTTCGCGGCCGTCGTTCTTCAGGCGTGGGAGCTGGATGCTCTTGCTGTGCCTGTGCGCTACCGGCACCAGCGCAGAGATTGTTGTCGATCATACCGGCGCCACGGACCCCGACACCGAGGGCTGGGAGTTCCGATCCAGCGGCACGACGATCGGAGGCGCAGGGCCCGGAACCGAAGTCACCGCGTCGGGATCGCACGACTACTGGAACATCCAGGATCTCGGCACCGCGGGCGTGAGTTATTACCTGCGACCTTCCTGCCTCACTGCGGTCGAAGCCAACTGGGTTCTGGAAGCGAGCCTGCGCATCGTCGACTCGCCGGTCTTACCCGCACTGGGAGTCGGTGCGACCGGCGTCATAGTCGACGACGGCTACACGAACTGGAGCTTCTACATTGCAAACGGTATCGCGGACGCGATCGATCCGAACATCAACTACGCCTTCTCGGTTCCGGTGGACACACAGACCGACTACGTCACCTACCGGATCGAATTCTCGGCCAACGGACCGGGCCACGAGGACGACACGGCGGACTTCCTCATTGACGGCGCAATTGTGGCCGACGACGTGGGTCGCGCCGGACTGTTCGCCTCGAATCAGAGCATCGTGTGGATGGGTCCGGTTTCGACCATCGGCACGAGCGATGCCAACTACGAGCGTGTCACGATCGACTATGACATCGTGCCAGACGTGGACGGCGACGGCATTCCCAACGCGACGGACAACTGCGTGCTTGCACCCAACGCCAACCAGCGCGACACCAACGCGGATGGGTACGGCAACATCTGCGACGCCGACCTCGATGACGACAGATCAGTCAATTTCGGCGACCTCGCCCTGTTCAAATCGCAGTTCCTTGACATGGGCGATCTGGACGCCGACTTCAACGGTGATGGCATGGTCAACTTCGGCGACCTGGCCCTGTTCAAGTCGCTGTTCCTCGGCCGGCCTGGCCCGGTTTGTGGCCTGTACTGACAGGGAAGACAAGGGGTCGGACCAACCAATACGCTGCTATTCCAGGGCGGCGATCCCTTAGAATGCGATTCTGGCGCCTTAGATGCCCGTTTACCTGCCAAAACGAGCGTCTAAGGAAGGCCGAGATCGCGTTCGCAAATCGGGTTAGCTTAGATCGCCCTTTTGGGCCTAAAATCGCGATCTAAGGCCTGAAAACGGGCTTCTAAGGGTGTCATTTGCTGCAAATACTGCATATTCGTTGGTCCGACCCCGGAATGAAAATCATCCGCATGCCAATCACCAGGTATTTGCGGATCCCCCTGCTCGCCTGTCTTCTTTTCACGCAAGTGACTACAGACGTCTTCGCACAGGTACCGGAACTTCAACTCACAGAAGCCGAACGGTCGTGGCTGGCCGAGAACCCGGCCGTCCGCTTTACCGGCGACCCGAACTGGCTGCCCTATGAGGCGTTTGATGCCGACGGTGAATACATCGGGATCGTCGCCGAACATCTTCGACTGATTTCCGAACGCGCCGGGATCACATTCGAGATGAGCCCGAGCGAAACCTGGACAGAGTCAACCGAAAAGGCTCGAGAAGGCCTCGTGGACATCTTGTCCGAGACAGACGATTCGGATCTCAGCTCCCATCTGGTATTCACCAGTAACTATTTGTCCAATCCGATCGTGATTGCGATGCATAACCGGGAGAACTACGTCGAGGGCATCACCAAGATCAGCGACCGGAAGATCGCCCTGATTCGGGATTACGGTTACGCCTCGAAGATTCGACGGGGATATCCCCAGATTGCCTTTGAAACCGTCGACGACATTCAGGACGGTCTGCTTGCCGTGTCCACCGGGAAAGTCGATGCGCTCCTGTGCACACTGGCCTTGTGTACGTACACGATTTCCGAACTGGGGTTGAACAATGTCCGGATAGTCGGCAAATCGGAATTCGACACCAAGCTGGCACTGGGCGTGCAAAAGAATCTCCCGGAACTCGTTTCCATATTGAACAAGGCCATCGCCACGATCACGCCGGGCGAGCAGCAGGTAATCCTCGATGGCTGGATCAAGCAGAAATTCGCAGCCAGGACCGACTACTCCCTCGTATACCAGGTCGTTGCGGTTGCCGTGCTTCTGCTCGCGTTCTTCATATTCTGGAACCGGCGCCTGGCCCATGAAGTGACGCTCAGGATGGCTACGGAAAAGGAACTGAATCAGGAGATCAAAGAGCGTGAGAGAGTCTCCTCCGAGCTCGAGATTCAAAACGCAGAGCTGGAGCGCTTCGCCTACACGGTTTCGCACGATTTGAAGTCTCCCCTGGTCACCATCACGGGCTTTCTGGACCTGTTGCGTGCGGATATCGCGGCCGAGAATGCCGAACGCATCGGCAGTGACATGGACAAGATCAACCATGCCGCGGAGAAGATGAGCGCCCTGCTGGAGGACCTGCTGGAGCTCGGCCGAATCGGTCGTGTCGTGGGTGATCCGGTCGCCTGCGATCTGTCGGAGATTGCGAGGCAGGCGAGCCAGTTGGTCGATACCACCGCCAGGGAACAGGGAATCGAGGTAACCATCGACGAGATGCCGGAAGTTGAAGGTGATGCGACCAGGCTGGTCGAGGTCTTTCAGAATCTCATCGAAAACGCCGTCAAGTTCATGGGAGACCAGGATTCACCTCGCATCCACATCGGATCGGAGGAATCCGACGACTGGGTGCGCTGCTTTGTGCGAGACAACGGCGTCGGCATTGCACCCGAATACCACGACCAGGTGTTCGGGCTGTTCGAAAGGCTGAGCTCGAGGGTCGGCGGATCCGGCGTGGGCCTGGCGTTGGTGAGACGAATCATCGAGGTGCACGGCGGAAAGATCTGGGTGGACTCCGACGGATCGGGACGGGGCAGCACATTCTGGCTGACGTTGCCGAGAACCGCGCCAGTCCAGCCGTTGCGTACCTGATGCCGGATTCCATGGGAACAATGAGTGGCTTTCTCACTCTTCCCCCGAGAGCCATCAATCTCCGAAATACTTCGAACGCCGCGGAAGGGATTATGTTGAATCGACACTTCCGCCTGCAGCAACAGCGGCGTAGGGTTGAAGGTGTCACTCGTGCGAGGACAAGAATCATGAGAATCACACTTGCGGTATTGACCGCCTTCCTGGCAACGCAGATTGCCTACGCGGACATCATCACCCGGAATTCGTCATCGCCCGGTCAGAACGACGCCACCCTGGCAGCGTGGCTGGGGGACGTCGGGATTGCCGAGGGCGACGTCGAGTTCTTTGTGGATTTCGAGCTGGGATTCACGGAGGGGCAGAACGTGTCCGGCGTTCCCTCGTTGTTCCCGGGTGGGCTGATCATCGTGGACACCACCGGTGACGACGAAGCCATCATATCCGGGAATTCGTCGAATATCGGCGGCTCGAATCCGGTTGGCGAGTTCGCGGTAACGCACAATGAAAGCCCGTGGCTGGAACTCGATTTCTCCGCCCGCTCCGTGGACTACGTCGCTTTCCAGGACATCGACCATACGGCCGTCTCGGGAATCGTCACCTTCGAGGGTGGTGGCACCAACGGGTTTTCCATCGAGACCACGGGAACCGGAGGCAACTCGGCGGAGTTCTTCGGAATCTTCCGGAACGATCAACCGAGGATCACGCGCGTACAGATGGATGCCAGTGGCGACGGCGAGTGGGCGATCGACAACATTCGCTACGGACGCCTGGGCGCGCCGGACACCGACGGGGACGGCGTCGATGACGACACCGACAACTGCCCTGAGACCATCAACGCCGACCAGCGGGACACGAACGGCGACGGTATCGGCAACGCCTGCGACGCGGACATCACCGACGACTGCAGCGTCAACTTTGCCGATCTCGCGGCTCTCAAGGCGGCGTTCTTCCCGCGCCCGTACGTTGCGAACGCCGACTTCGATGGCGACAGCCTGGTGAATTTCGGCGACCTGGCGTTCATGAAGTCCACCTTCTTCAACGGCGACAACCCGGGACCAGGCCCCGGCGCCCCCGGCAACGACTGCGAATAGCGGGGTCGGACCAGCGAATACGCTGCATACGTAGCGTTCGAACCCCTTAGATCGCCGTTTTCGAGCCTTAGAACTCGGTTTCGGGGTCGAAAACGGGATCTAAGGGTTCTACAGCTTCGTCCGGGTCCTGCGGTTCGACACGGCGGCTCCGCGACGCCGGAGCACTACCTGTATAACCAGCCTTTCAGCAGGCGGGTCACCCGCGGCATCACCACGTAGGTCATCAGCAAGACCTGGCACAACACGGTGACGAACACCCGCAGCGCGGCCGGCCACTGCCCGGCAAACGGACTCAGAGCCGCATTGATCGCCATGACCAGGGTGAACACGACAATCACCAGGACGAGCGCCATCTTGTGCGGCGACGGATGCGCGGCCGGCAGCTCCGGCAGACTGAACCAGAACTCGAGCCCGGTTCCTTTCCGCACCTCGTCCTCGCCTTCAACGATGCCGGTCAGTCTGGACAGCCAGTCCTTGCGAACCTCGGACTCCTCCCAGGCCTTCGAATGCTCGTAGCTGTCGAAACGAAAGATGGTGACGTACTCGTTCGAGCCGGGCGTCGGCCGAAGCACGTTCACCCCCATGTGACCCGGATACTCGAGCGCCCGGGCCGTGATGCCCTTCAGCCATGCCTCGTAATCGGCCTCGCGGCCAGGAACGATGTGCCTCGCTACCGAAATCGTGACAGGCCCGCCGTCATCGTCGGCGAAATCGTGAACCGCCATAAGCTGAATCTCCGGCTGCTGGCATCGCCTCGATCAACCTTGCGTGCTCGCTTTCGCCATGTCCAGCGCCAGATCCTCAATCGTGTCTTCCTGGCCTCCGACGGTGCCGCGCCGCCCGAGTTCCACCAGGATCTCGCGCGAGGACACGCCGTATTTCTCCGCGCTCCGCTTGGCGAACAGGAGGAAACTCGAATAGACGCCGGCAAAGCCCAGCGTCAGCGCATCGCGGTCGACCCGAACGATGTGATCCATCAGCGGAACGATGAGGTCCTCGGCGGCGTCCATCGCCTTGAACAGGTCGACACCGGTCTCGACGCCCATGCGTTCGCACACGGCCAGAAACACCTCCAGCGGTGTGTTGCCCGCACCCGCACCGAGACCGGCCAGCGAACCGTCGATGCGGCTGGCGCCGGCCTCGACCGCGGCCAGTGAATTCGCGACACCCATCGCCAGGTTGTGGTGACCGTGGAAGCCGATTTCGGTGGCCGGATCGAGTTCGGCCCGCGCCAGACCGATTCGGGCGCTGACATCGTCCGGCAGCATGTAACCGGCAGAGTCGGTGATGTAGACGCAATTGGCGCCATAGCCTTCCATCAATTTCAACTGCTCCACGAGCTCTTCGGGGCTGGCCATGTGCGCCATCATCAGAAAGCCGACGGTATCGAGGCCGTCGATGGATGAAGCGAGCTTGATGTGCTGCTCGCTGACATCGGCCTCGGTGCAGTGCGTGGCCACCCGGATGGAGGCGATGCCGCAATCCACCGCCATCCTGAGGTGATCGACCGTTCCGATCCCTGGCAGTAGCAGCGCCGACACCTTTGTCCGGGTCATTTCCCGGCACACCGCCGTCAGGTATTCCTCGTCGGTGCAGGCCGGGAACCCGTAGTTCACGGACGCGCCACCCAGGCCGTCGCCGTGGGTCACCTCGATCATCGGGATCCCCGCATCGTCCATCGCCCGGGCGATCGCAACCATCTCGTCGACCGAGATCTGGTGACGCTTGGCATGCATCCCGTCGCGCAGACACATGTCGTGCACGATGACTTTCTTGCCTTTCAGGTCCATCTCGCTACCTCTCGCTCCGGTGGTTCTCAGGCGGCTTCGGGGACAAAATTGCCCGCAAGCATCTGTTCTGCGTACATCTCGGCCGTACGAAGTCCGGCCGCGGTCATGATGTCGAGGTTGCCGGCATACTTCGGCAAGAAGTCGCCCAGGCCCTCGACCTCCATGTAGATCGACACGCGGTTACCATCGAACACCGGGCCGTTCTTCAGCGTGTACCCCGGAACATAGGTCTGCACTTGCGCGATCATGTCGTGGATCGACTGCGTGATCGCTGCCTGGTCCGGTTCGTCCTCGGTCAGGCAGTGCACGGTGTCGCGCATGATCAGCGGCGGCTCCGCCGGGTTGATGATGATGATCGCCTTTCCGGTCTTCGCCCCGCCGACGATCTCGACACCCTTGGCTGTCGTCCGGGTGAACTCGTCGATGTTCTTCCGGGTGCCCGGTCCGGCCGACTTGCTGCTCACCGTGGCCACGATCTCGCCGTAGGACACCGCCTGCACCCGGCTGACCGCGGCCACGAGCGGGATGGTGGCCTGGCCGCCGCACGTCACCATATTCACGTTCATCTTGCGTTGGGCGACCGCCTCAGACAGATTCACCGGCGGGATGCAGAACGGACCGATGGCCGCCGGCGTGAGATCGATCATGACCGCCGCCTGCTCGTTCACCTTTCGGCTGTTCTCAGCGTGCACATAGGCGCTGGTGGCGTCGAAACAGATCTTGACGCCATCGTCGCGCATGCTCGGCAACATCCCGTCCACGCCCTCTGCCGTGGTTTTCAGCCCCATCTCCCTGGCACGGGCCAGGCCCGGCGACTCGGGTACCACGCCCACCATCCACACCGGTTCGATCAGTTCGCTGCGCATGGCTTTCATCAGCAGGTCGGTGCCGATGTTCCCCGGCCCGATGATGGCCGCCTTGATCTTGCTACTCATTCCCCAACTCCTGCGCGATCATTTCGTCGAGTTCATCGGAAACTGCAGGACACCGAGCCGATGCCCTCCAGTTCCAGGTCCATGCGGTCGCCCGCAACAACGGGTACCAGCGGCGCCAGCGATCCCGACAGGATCACCTCGCCCGCCTTGAACGGGATATCGAAGCTGCCGAGCGTATTGGCCAGCCAGGCGACGGCGGTGAGCGGGTTGCCCTGCACGGCCGAGCCCCGGCCCTCACTGTGGAACGCGCCGTTCTTGAAGATCTTCATCTCCAGGTTGGGCAGGTCGAAGTCCCTCGGATCCACCTCGTTGTCGCCCAGCACGTAGACACCGCAGGACGCGTTGTCGGCCACGGTGTCCTGAATCCGGATCCGCCAGTCGTCGATGCGCGAGTCCACAATCTCGAAACACGGCACGATGCTGGCTGTGGCTCCGAGCACGTCCTGCTCGGTAACTCCGGGACCCTTCAGATCCTCTTTCAGACGGAACGCGATTTCCCCTTCCGCCCGCGGCTGAATCAGCTTGCCGGCGATGGGAATCGCTGCGCCGTCGGCGTAGGCCATGGCATCGGTGAGGAAGCCGAAGTCCGGCTGGAAGACATCCAGCATCTTCTGCACCGGCTCACTGGTCACGCCGATCTTCTTGCCCACGATGGTCTCGCCGTCCAGCTCGACGCGCTTGCGCACCATCCCGAGGCTGATGTGGTACGCATCCTCGATGGTCATGTCGGGGTAGCGCTCGGTGAGCGGCTGCACGGTCTCGCCGCTGCGCAGCGCCTGGTACAGCTCGTCAGCCAGTTTCGCAATCCTGTCAGGTTCCATAGTGTTCACTCTGCGGTTGAGACGATCGTTGGCGGGGCCGGATGAACGACGTCGGATAGGCGGCCTGCCAGCTCGGGCGATGGGAGACGAACGAAAACCACTCGTGCAGGCCCGGGTGGTCCGGCGTCACGCCCGCGCCGTAGGCCGCCGCAACACCGAAGCGGGCTGCAAGCGCGCAATCGGCTGCCGTGTAGTCGTCGCTGAACCTGTTCCGGTCGTTCAACTGCCCTTCCAGCCAGTCCATGCAGTCCCGCCACTGTCGTTCGCTGTTGCAAATTACGTCCTGGTCCCGGTCCGAGTCGACGCGTGCCCGCTTCTCGAAGACCAGTCCCTTGAGACAACGGCCGACCACCTTGTCCGACCAGGTCTGGAGTAATCGGACCCGGGCCGCGTCGATCGGCTGGCCCGGGAACAGTCGCCAGGGCGCATACCGCGCATCCAGGTAGTCCAGGATCACGGAGGATTCCCAGATGGCCGTGCCGCCGTCGACGAGCACCGGCACCGTGCCCGTCGGGCTGTGTCGCGCCACGTCCGGGTGTGTTCCACCGAGTTCGAGGTCGACGGTGCTGTACGCGAGCTCGAGCTCGGCAAGTGCCAGCCGGACCTTCCAGCAGAAGGGGCAATCGGTACGCTGGTAAAGAACGATCATGGTTCAGTCCAGGTGCGCGGCGATCTTGTGCCAGACCGCAGCGCCCTTTCCGTGAAGTTCGGTCAACAGATCGTCCGGAAAATCGTCCGCAACGGCTTCCCGGTAGGACGCCCGCTCCCGGCAGCGCGCCACCCAGTCGGTCACTCGCGGGCAGTCCTTGTCGTAGAGCGCCGTCCAGGCGAACTGTGTCAGCGTCTGAAAATACGGCGCCAGGCAGACATCGGCCAGGCTGAACTGGTCGCTGACCATCCATGCCTGTTCCGACAGGGCCTTTTCCATGTCGACGATGGTCTTGCGGTAGATTCGAACGGCATCGGCGACGTCGGGCGCGTCGAGGCCGTCGCGAACCAGGCGTCTTTGTCGCTCGCGGCGCGGCTTCTCGGGAATCCTGTCGAGGATGGCCTGTCGTTCGGATTCGCTCTTTTCCATCAGGGCCGGACGCATCACCATCGGCCACTGCAGGGTGCCGCAGGACGGGTGCAGCTTGACGTCCACGTGCTTCATCCAGTATCGCATCCGCGCGCACTGGTACGGATCAGCGGGACGTAGCGCCGGGTCCGGAAACCGATCCTCCAGGTACTCGCAGATGATGCTGGACTCGATCACCGGCCGACCGTCGTCCACGAGGGTCGGCACCACGCCCAGCGGGTTGAGCTCCAGGTACTCCGGACGCAGGTTTTCCTTTTGCGCCAGGTCGACGTGGCGCCTCGTCCAGTCGAGGCCTTTTTCGGCGAGAACGATGCGCACCTTCTGTGCGCAAGGCGACATGGGATGTGTGTACAGCTCGAGCATGTCAGATCTTCCTCAGACCGAGTTCGCGCAGGTGATCGAGCACGTAGTCGATGCGATCGGAGCCCCAGAACAGCTCATCGCCGATCTGAAAGCTGGGCACACCGATGAAGCCGATTTCCTGGGCTTCGGCCCAGTTGGCCTCGAGCTGGCGCAGGTTCTCGGGGTCGGACCAGGCGGCCACGAGCTCGTCCTCGTCCAGCCCGATCCCGCGACCGACGTCCCTGAGCACCTCGTCGCTGCCGATGTCCCGGCCCTCGGCCCATTCGGCCCGCATGACCTCGACGATCCACGGGCGCAACAGGCCGCGCCGTTCGGCGAGCAGTGACGCGGCGCCGGCCTTCGTGGGCTCCGTGGTCAGCGGCGGCGGCTTGAGCGGAATGACCATCCTGGCCGCGATGCGACGCACATCCTGGCGCGTGAGCGGCACCTTCACCTTGGCCCGCTCGGGTGACGACCGCCCCGACCAGCCGCCCAGCGGCCGCCACACGAGATTCGCGTGGTACTCGTCGAAGATGCGAAACAGCGTCTTCGATGCAATGTAGCAATACGGGCTGCGGAAGTTGAAGAACAGCTTGACGTCGACGGCTTCGGTCATGGGGTTTCCCCGCTGGGGGCCCGACTCCGGTCGCGCGCAGGCCGCGACCGGATGTCGAACCCGGTGGGCCTAGCGGCCCGTTGAACGCATGTTCTGCACGGTGAACAGCTTGACGGGATTCAGGGACGGATCCACCTGGCCCTTGAACTGACCGGTCGTGCAATGGCCCGCCTGGACGTCGAGCATCGAGAACGCGTCGTCGATCGCCACACCGCTGCCCTCGTTGCCCGGCAGGTGGTGATCGGGATGCGCCTGCCCGATGATCCACGACTTCCACAGGTCGCCCTTGCGGTCGTAGATCAGCGTGCGAGGCAGCGTGAACGTCTGGGCATCGACGAAGTGGACGCGCTTGCTGATCGGGTGGTTGTCGTCGACCGGGTCGGACTCGAGGACGTACACCTTGCGCAGCTGCCAGGTAACGTTCGGGAAGCACCCGCCCTGGCCGCCGAAGTCGACGAACTGGTAGCCGTCGTCTTCCTCGAGGTCCGTCGCCAGTTCCATGTCGTTGTGGTTGAAGAAGGGCAGCAGGATGTTCTTCGTTCCCTTGTAGCTCCAGCTCATGTCGGAGATCCGGCCGTTGTAGCCTTCGAAGTCCTCGATCATGATGTCGGCGCCCAGGAACGAATCGGTGATCTGCCCGGAGGCCAGCCGCCGCACGCGGCGCTGAAAGCCCAGGTACAACCAGGTGTTGTCACGCACCGTGTCGTCGTCATTGCGGTGGATGAGCAGCTGCGTGTTCTTCACGTCGAACGGCTCGAGCACCTGTACGTAGATGCCGCGGAACAGGTCCGAGGGATTGTCGGCAAACCCGGGAACCGGGTCCTGGTGCACGCGATGCTTGTAGTTCAGGAAGTGGAAGTTGAACTTGATCGTGCGCTCGACCTTGCCGGATTCGAGATCGCGGAACTTCCAGTAGAACGGGTAGATGGCGGCGTTGTCGCCCCAGTTGTAGCCGTACTTGTAGTTCCAGGCCAGCTTCTCGCCGGCACGCGGGTCGTTCGCATCGGGTTCCTCGGGGAACGGACGGCCGGCAACGAAGCCGTTGATCTGGCCGATCTCCTCGCCGAGCGATACCTTGCCGACGCTGTCACGTGTTGCCTCCACGTAACTGGGGTGCAGATCGAACGACGTGGTCTCGCCGACGGTGATTTCCACCCAGCCTTTCTTGACCGCGTCGTAGATGGCCGGATCGAGTATGTCGGCGAATCGCTCCACGTTGCCGGTGTTGATCACGGTGCCCACCGACAGGCCGTCGAACTGGGGCGCGCCGTCGCGATACGGGTAGAACGAGTTCTCGACGTCCTCGAGGGTGGCGGCGCCGGCCGTACCGGCACCGAGAATTGCAGCCAGTGCCAGGCTGATGGTGCGTTTGCTAAACATCTTTCGGTTCTCCTAACTTGTGCCGGTTCAGAAGCGATAACGAAGGGTGAGCTGGATCTCGTCTTCCTCGCTGGCGCTGCCGATAGGACCGGAACGGAAGCGACCCAACGGCTGCACTCCGCTCAGGCCCACCGAACCGGACACATTCGGATCAGCATGCGCCGGCGACGCGGTGAACGGCGGGAACGGGTTGCAGGCGCGGCAGTCGTCGAAGGACTGATCGCCCATGCCGTCGCCGAACTTGACGTTGGCGGCCAGCACGAGACGCCACTTGTCGTTGATCAGCCAGTCGACGGACGGCGAGACCACACCGGCCTTGGCTTCGGTGTCGTAGGCCAGGATGACCTGCGGGCTGATGGTGTCCGACTTGTACCAGCCCTTCACGAGGAGGGTCGCGATGTAGTTGTCCTCCCAGTTTGGAATGCCGATCTGGCCGAGCGGCGCCTGCTGCGTCTCGTGATCCAGGAAGTGCTCGCCGAAGACCTGCGCGGAAAGCAGGAAGGCTCGCTTTTTGTTCAGGAAGGGAATGAAGGTCTGGCGATCCCAGCCCAGCACCCAGCGGAACATGTCGGAGTCGGAATACAGCTGCGGATCGATGGAATTGGCGACTTCCTCACCTGTCGTGTAGGTCGCTTCGACCCGGAACACCGACTTGATGGGGTCGACGTAAAAGTCCAGCGACCCGCCGATGAGGTCCACTTCCGGGAAGCCGATGTCGAAGGCAATCAGGTGATCCCACGGCCGGACCTCTCCGGTGAACGGATTCATGGCCGGGATGCCGCCCCGGAGGACGGGCAGTTGCTGGAAGTAGTGGTAGTAGTTGAGCGAGAAGCCGACGCCCTTGTACACGCCCTCCAGCTTCACGCCCCCCTGGGTGTTCTCGGGCTTCCATGACGGAAGGTCGACGTCACGGATGCCGATGACACCGGGCGCGAAATCGGCCGCGATGAGCCCCGGATCGTCCAGCCCGATGGCACCCGCCGGCACGAAATTCGACACCGTGCAGCCGTTCTCCCAGCAGTTGTTCATGGCCCGGAAGAACGAGCCGGCGTCGAGTATCGAGTAGGGCGTGCCGCCCTGCCCCAGAGCGTTGGGGCGGAACTTGTCGAAGTTCCAGACGAACTGCAGGTTCAGATCGTCGAAGGCACCCACGGGACCCCAGCGACGCTCCGCGGTGGCGATCCACTGCGGGATGCGGATGTCCTCGAGTTCGTCGTAGATGTTGTGGCGCGAGAAGTCCACCGGATTGACGATATCGAGCACGCGGAACAGGTCCGTGCGACCCCAGACCACCTGCTGTTTGCCGACCCGGAAGAACCACTCCGAGGTGCTGCCCGTCGGGATGCTCCCCTCGACATAGAGCTCACGGATGAAGTCCAGGTTGTCGTTGAAGTCCGGAAACCGCAGATCGTCGGTGTCCATGTCCATGTAGTCATCGAGACCGCAGCCGCGCGAGTCGACATCGCAGGGCCGGACCGGGACACCGATCGTGACGCCGCCCATGGGCGTGTGCATGGCTTCACCCAGCACCCTGAGACCCTCATTGGGGTTTGCGCCGACATCGAACAGGAATCCTGGAGGAATCGGGTTGCCGGCCTGGGCCCCGCCGTTGCCGAGTATGGATGCGCCCCACGGCGACGCGCCGTCACCGCCGTAGAGCGCGGCGGCGGTCGTGCTGCCGAAGTTCTCGAAGCTGCGCGCACCACCGGCGTTCTTTCCGAACTCGTCGTCGTTGAGGTCGTACACGCCCTCATTGGTCGCCCGCAACGTTCCGGTCACACGGAAGTTGCTCAGACCGAACTTGCGCCCGAAGTCCTTGCTGAACTCGTATTGAGCCGTCTCACGAATCTTCGAGAATCCATGGTCCTTGCGGTAGAACGTGGCGTTCTCGACGAATCCACCCGTGTCCCAGTCACCGCCGTCGGCCAGTGCGTGCGGCGCTGTCACGAGGCACACAGCCGCCGGGATAGCGAGTCGTGTCAGTAGTTTCAAAAATTCACACATGTCGTTCCCCCGTCAATGTGTTTCATGTCGCGCAAAAGGGAATTCAGGCCGGGCTGTAGGCACTGTCGGCCGGCAGCGGCGGCCGGGGCGGTGCCTGGATCTCGTCCGGCAGAATTTCGGCGTTGACGATGAACGCCGGTTTGAATCGGGCGATCCATGCGGGTACCAGGTTGGCCGCTGCCCAGGCATTGAGTACCAGCATCACCACCAGCAGCAGCGCGGCGTCGGCCTGGAACCTCAGATCCGAGACGAAGGCCCACATCACCACGCCGCCGATCAGCGCTGTCGCAGTGAAGGCTATGGCCTTGCCGGTGGTGGAGATTGCGTTGCGGATGCCCACCTCGAGATCACCACCCACGCGGGCCGTCTCCTCCCGCACCCGGTCCATCATGTAGATCGAGTAGTCGATGCCCACGCCGATGCCGACGGCGATGATCGGTACGGTGTTGACGTCGATGCCGATTCCGGCAACGCCCATGTAGGCGTACGTGGCGACCGTGCAGAACGTCATGACGAGGAACATCAGCCACCCGGCATGCATCGACCAGTAGAACAGTGTGACGAACAGGAAGATGAGCGCCATCGCCGCCGGGATGATGATCATGTTGCTCTCGAAGGCGGCTTCGTTGATCGCCGCGGTGACGCCGATCGGGCCGCCCGCGAGCCGCAGCTCCAGCCCTTCCACCTGGTTGGCCGGATCGTCGATCCACTCCTTCGCCATGTGGATCGCCCGTCGCAGGGTCTCGCCCTTGTGGTCCTTGTAGAAGAACACCAGGTTGGTCGTCTGATCATCGGTGTCGACAAACTCCTTGAGCGCCCCGGGAATGGGGCTGGAGGCCATGAAGGCGAACATCAGCCCACCGACATAGCTGGCCTCGCCCGGGATCACCGCCCAGCGCGGATCGTCGTTGTGCAGGATCTGGTTGACCTGCTTGACCAGGTCGGGCAGGCCCTTGCTGCCGCCCATGGCCGGATCACCGAGCATGTGAATCTGGAAGTCCTGCAGGGCCCGCAACACCTCCGGCCGCTTCACGCCACCGGGCTCGGCCGTGCGCGCCACCACGTACATCTCCTCGGAGCCCGGGAAGTTGGCGTTGATGTTGGCCGAGGACACGTTGTAGTCGTGATCCGGATACAGGATGGGCGATCCCGGTTCCGACTCACCGATCTGCACGCGCGAGCTCAGGATCCCGCCGCCCACGTACACCGCCAGTGCGATCAGCAGCACCGCGGTTGAACCCCGGCGGCTCGTGACGAATTTTGCCGTGATGTCGAAAACGCCCTGGCGCCCGGACGTGGCGGCCTTCTCGCGGTGCCTGGTCAGGGGCAGGACGGACAGGACCAGCGGCACAGCGATGAGCACCGTCAGGACGACGCTGGCCGCCCAGATGGACGCATAGATGCCCAGCTTGACGTTGATCGGCGACGAGCCCAGCGAGATCAGCAGCAGGCCAACCGCGTCGGATACGATGCCAAGCGTGCCGGGCCGGAACAGCGTCTCGAAGGTCCGGCGCGCGGCGTCGTGGTTGTCGGTAGCGTGCTGCGCCTCGAGGTAGTAGCGCTCCACGAGCTGGATGCCGTGGGACATCGCCCGGGCCGTGATGAGAAACGGGATGACCAGGGTGAGCGGGTCCAGGTTGAAGCCGAGCATGGAGACGATGCCCAGGCCCCACGTCGCCGAGATCATCACGCCGATCAGCGGCAGCAGGATCCCGTACACCCGGGTCCGGAAATAGGCCAGCAACAGCACGAGCAGGATCGTGATCGTGAGGAAGAAGATCTGCACGATCTGGTCGAGGTAGCTGTAGACCCAACCCATCAGTACCGGCTGACCGGTCGCGTAGATGTGCACGCCCGGCGCCGCTTCGGTGGCGCGGATCGCCTCCACGTCGTCCTTGAGTTGCCCGAGCTGACGGAAGATCTCCACGTAGTCGAGCTGGCCCTCGTTGAACGTGGCTTTCACCAGCGCGGATTTCAGGTCAGGCGAGACGAGCAGCCCGTATACGGTCGGATTGGCCATCACGTCGAGGCGCAGTTGGGCCAGTTGCTCCTCGGACAGATCCGGCTTCAGCGGATCGTAGTAGGCCTGGGAGTTCATGCTGCCCAGTTCCGTCAGCCAGGTCTTGCGGACGGTGCGGTGCGTAAGACTGCGCACCAGGTTGTGGTTCACGCCCGGCAGCGCGTCGACGCCCTGGGTGATGCGGTGGATGCGCGACAGCGTGTCCGAATTGAAGACATCGCCCTCGTCCACCGAGATGGCCATGACTACGTTGTTGGCGCCGCCGAATGTGTCCTTCACGTCGTTGTGGAGCTGGATGTACGAATGTTCCTGGGGCAGCAGGTCCGCGAAGTTGGAGTACATCTCCAGGTACGGTATCCGGCTGGCGAAGAACACCGTGACCAGCAGAATCACGGACAGGAAGGCCTTGGGGTGGTAGAAGACGAAGACCTCTACCGCGCGGAAGAGCCGGGCGATGACACTGTTTTCTTTCATGGTCCTTTCCTCCCCTACCGGGCCTGAACGACGCGACCGCTGGCCGCCTTCGGCGGAATCACCGCCAGGGTGCCGGCACCACCCGCCACGAGCAGCGCGCCGCTCGCCAGCGTGTCGATGCCGCGCAGATAGGCCAGCGCCTTCGGCGCGCCGTCGAGGTCGCGCCACTGCCCATCGACAAACTCGACGAGCTTGGCGCTGCCGCCCGCGGCGAGCACCCGGTCGGCGGTGGCGTGGATGCTGTAGATGGGTGACGAGGTCAGCGACTCCTGGCGTTCCCAGGTCTCGCCGCCGTCTTCGGTGCGCCAGATCACGCCGTCGAGGCCTCCGACCCAGCCGCGCCCGGTGTCCAGAAAATCCGATCCCATGGGATAGAAGTCGTTGGGTATCGGCGTGCGCGGCTCCCAGGTGGCGCCACCGTCGGTCGACGCAATGACCGTGCCGAACTCACCGACCGCGAAGCCATTCGTTTGGTCGACGAACCGCACGTTCGTGAACTGCAGGTCTTCGTACAGGCTGAATTCCTGCCAGTCCGGGGAATCCTCGTCGCGCGAGTAGAGCGTGCTGAAGCTTGCCGATACCCACAGCCGGTTGCCCGGCGCGCAGTGGATCGACAGCGTGTCCTCGGGCGTATCGAGGGTGGAGGAGGACCACTGGTCGGACGACGCGGGCAGGCTCCACACCCGCTTCTGGCTGTCCAGCGCGTAGATGTTGCCACTGGCGCACGCCGTTACATCGATCAGCGACGGGCGTCCGGCGAGGTTGTATCGTTGCCAGGATTCGCCGTTGTCGTCAGAGACGATGGCGGCGCCCGACGAGCTGACCACCACCGCGCGGTCGCCATGGTGCGTCGCCGCCTGAAACATGTCGTAGCGCGTCAACTGCCTGGCATTCTCGGCAGCGACGTCCTCGAGATTGAGCGGCGCCTCGCAGGCCACGATGGGCAACACGCTCATCGCGGCGACCAGGCGCACCACGAATCCACGGTTCCCGGCAGCGACGGCCTTGCTTGTGTTTGTCTGGTTCATCCTGCTGTCCTCGCGATCGCCCGGTGCCTTGCCGGTTACACAAAGCGCATGGAAAGTGAGCCGAGGCCGTGATAGCGCACGGTGATCGTGTCGCCTGCCTCGACCGCAACCGCGGCCGTCACGCCGCCTGTCATGACGAACGTGCCGGCAGGCAATTCCTCGCCCCGCTCGCCGAGCATGTTGGCGAGCATGGCGACACTCTCGGCCGGGTTGCCGAGCACGGCAGCGCCGGTACTCATCTCGACGATCTCGCCGTTCTTTTCCATCACGACACCTACCGTGGCCAGATCGAGGTGGTCGACCGGCACGCGCCGGCCACCCGTGACAAACCGCGACGAAGAGCTGTTGTCTGCCACCACGCTCTTGATATCGAACTTGAAATCGCGGTAGCGCGAGTCGATGACCTCCACGGCCGGCAGCACGAAATCCGTTGCCGCCAGGACCTCGGCCGCGTTGCACCCGGGACCGCGCAGGGCCTTGTTCGTTACGAAGGCGATCTCGGCCTCGACCTTGGGGTGAATCAGGCTTTCTGTGTCGATGGCCGAACCGTCGGGGCAGCTGAAGTAGTCGGCCAGGAATCCGTAGCAGGGCTGCTCGACGCCCATCTGCGCCATCTTCGCCCAGGAGGTCAGGCCCATCTTCATGCCGACGATGCGATTGCCGCGGGCTTCCTTGCGGCGCCGGATTTCCCACTGGATGTCGTAGGCGTCCTCGAAGTCCATGTCCGGATAGTCGTCCGTGATCTTCGTGACATCCCGTGCCTTGAGCTCGGCATTCTCGAGATGCTCCGCCAGTGCCTGTACGTCTTCTCTGCTCAGTGTGCTCATGGTGCGTTGCCCGCCTTGTCAGTCAGATCTTGATGCAGACGTTCTGAAGCTCGGTGTAGAACTCCAGCGAGTGCGCGCCGCCTTCCCGGCCGATGCCCGACTCCTTCGAGCCGCCGAACGGCGTACGCAGATCGCGCAGGAACCAGCTGTTCACCCAGCAGATGCCGCACTCGATCTGCGGCGATACGCGCAGCGCCCGGGACAGGTTCTCGGTCCAGATCGCGGCAGCGAGTCCGTAGGGCGTGTCGTTCGCGAGCGCGATGGCCTCGTCTTCGGAATCGAAGGGCCGGATGTGGCAGCACGGTCCGAAGATTTCCTCGGTGACGACCCGGGCATCGTCGGGAAGACCGGTCCAGATCGTCGGCTGCACCCAGGCGCCGCCCGCCAGCTCCGCCGGCATGTCCGGCTCGCCACCGCCCAGCACCACCCGGGCACCCTCTGCGACGGCCAGCTCGTAGTACGACAGCACCTTGGCCTTGTGCGTATGCGATACGAGCGGCCCCATGTCGGTGGCCTCGTCCGCGGGCCGGCCGAGGGTGAACGTTCCGGCGGCATCGGCCAGCCGTGCAACGAACTGGTCGAAGATCGGCCGCTCGACGTAGACGCGTTCGGTTCCCAGACAGACCTGGCCACAGTTGGCGAACACCGAGCGCAGCGTCCCGGCAATGGCCTTGTCCATGTCGCAGTCGGCGAACACGATGGCGGGGTTCTTGCCGCCCAGTTCGAACGAGACGTCGCGCACACCGCGCGCGGCGGCCTTCATGATGGCTTCGCCGGTGCTCGTTTCGCCCGTAAAAGTGATGGCGTCGACTCCCGGATGCTCGGTGAGGAAGGCGCCGGCCGAATCCGGTCCGAACCCGTTGATGACGTTGTAGACACCGGCGGGCACTCCGACCTCGTTCATGACCTCGCCCAGCAGCGCGGTCGTTGTCGGTGTCTCTTCGGACGGCTTGACGACCACGGTATTGCCGCAGGCCAGCGCGGGGCCGACTTTCCAGGTCATGAGCAACAGCGGCAGGTTCCACGGGCTGATCACGCCGATGACGCCTTTGGGCTTGCGCACGGATACGTTCAGCGCCCCCTGTCCGTCTGGCGTGTCCATGCGGAACGCTTCGGTTGCGACGTGCTTGGCGGCATCGGCGAAGACACGGAAATTCGCCGCGCCCCGCGGGATGTCGATGTGGCTGGCGATGCCGTACGGTTTGCCCGTGTCCAGGCACTCGGCCTCCAGGAAATCGTCGAAACGTTTGTCGACGCCATCGGCAATCGCATGCAGGAGCTCGCTGCGCTCGTCGCTGGTCATCGTGCCCCAGGGACCGTCCAGCGCCTTTCGCGCAGCCGACACGGCGTCGTCGACGTCCTGACGGCTCGCCTCATGTACGCGCCCGATCACGTTGCCCGTGCAGGGATCGACATTGTCGAACGTCCCTGCTTCGTTCGAGCGGCGATACTGGCCGTCGATGAAGTTCCTGACTTCGCGGGTACCGGCGTCGACCGATGCGGCTTTGATGGCTGTCATCGCACCGCCCTCAGGTCACGACGCCGAGGAATCGTTCGTTGAGCTGGCGATCGTGGTAGAAGATCGCCTTGCCGATCTGGTCGGCGCCCCAGGTCACCACCGGGTGGTCCGGGTAGGTGTAGTCACCGCCCGCGAACACCTCGTTGCGGTTGCCCGACGGGTCGAAGAAGTAGATCGTCTGGCCGTGGGTCAACCCGTGACGCGTCGGGCCGATGTCCAGCGCGATGTCGTGCATCGCGATCAGATCCGCCGCCCGCAGCACCGACTCCCAGCTGTCCAGGAAGAACGACGCGTGGTGGAACTTGTTCTTCTCCGGATGACGCACGAAGGCCACGTCGTGGGCCTTCATCGACACCGACAGGAACGCCGCGATGCGCGTGTCCGAGTCGTCGTCCATCACCTGCTCCGTCAACTGGAAGCCCAGCACGGTGCTCAGAAGATCCACCGTTCCGTCCAGGTCGTCGCCGTACAGCAGGCAATGGTCGAAGCGTGTCGCGCGCATGCCCTTGAGCTCTTCCGGCCAGGCTTCCGGGTTGCGGGCGCCCACGCCCCACTTGCCGGTCTGCTCCTTCTCCGCGAACAGCTCGAACCAGTGACCGGTGGGTGAATCGAAGCGCACCCGCTCGCCGCAGCCGTCCAGCTCGCCGGCGGGGATCACCTCCACCTGGCAGCCGTAGTCGGTCAGCTCCTGCTTGAGACCGGCCAGCACCTCGTTGCTGACGACCTTGAAGCCCATGAAGTCCATGCCCGGCTCGTCCGCTTCGCGCAGCACCACCGAGAACGCGTCCACCTCGGTCCAGCCTTTGAGGTAGGCCCGGTTCTGGCTGTCCCGCCCTACTTCGATCAGGCCCAGCCGGTCGCGGTAGTGCTCGACCGCCTCGTCGAGATTCAGAACCCGGATCTGCACGTGACCCGGTCGCATCACACCCTTTCTCATCACACCCCTCCTGCTCGCTTCTCTAACGAGTCTGGTAACGACAGCACCTCGATGGCGAGGTCGCTGCGCGGGTACACCCGGCAGGCCAGGGCAATCCCTTTCGCCTGGTCTTGCTCCGGAACATGTTTGCGGCTCATCTTATCAACGTCGTAGTCGCCGGCCAGAATGCGGATGCGACAAATGCCGCAGCCGCCACCGCGGCAACCGACCGGGATGACCTCCAGCATCGGCAAGCCGATCCGGAAGTGGCGCATGCCCTGCAGGAGATTCTGCTCCGGGGCACACGAGAAGGTCTGCGTCTCGCCCACCACTGCCACGGAATGTCTCATCCCCCTGCTCCCTTTTCGATCCGATGAGCCGGCAGTACCTGCCATTGGCTCTGCATGCATCCGCCCCGCTCGCTAGATCTTCTTGAACAGTGCGCTGCGAGTGGACCCGTCCGCACCGTCGGCAGCCGTCAGGAACCGTTCCATGTAGATGTCCCGCTCGAACAGCCTGCCTCGCATCAGTGCCGTGACCGCCGCATCGATCATGGGTGGCGGCCCGCACAGGTAGGCCTTGCGGCCGCCGAACTGGCCGTCGAAGTGATCGATGGCCGCCTCGTGCACATAGCCGGTGAAGCCGGCCCAGTCGTCTTCATCCAGCGGTGAGTCCAGGGCCGGGACATACGTGAAGTTCTCGTGCTCGTCCGCCAGCCGCTCGAAGATCTCGCGGTTGTAGAGTTCGGCCAGGTTTCGGGCTCCCTGCAGCAGTGTGATCTGCCGCGTGTCGCCCTGCTCGAGCAGGTCCAGGATCATCGACTGAGGACTGGACAGACCAGAACCGCCGGCGATGAAGATGAGATCTTCGGAGGCGGACTTCCGCACGAAGAACTGACCGTACGGACCGGACAGCCGAAGCGTATCTCCCACGTTGAGTTTTTCGTGAACGTATCCCGTGCCTGCACCGTCCGGCACGCGACGCACATGAAGCTCCACGATGCCGTCTTCGGACGGCTTGTTGGCGATGGAGAACGCGCGTGCGCCCTCCACACCGGGCAGGTGCAGGTTGATGTACTGCCCGGCCTGGAATTGCATCGGCCGGTCCAGCTCGAAGCGTACGCCGCGGATCGTCGGCGACAGCTCCTCGAGGGCCACCACCGTTGCGTCGTAGTCGCCCACGGGGAATCCCAGGAAATCGGGATCCACGTCGATATCGGCCTCGATTACCAGGTCGCTCTCGGGCGTGGCGCAGCAGGCGAGCACCTTGCCCTCGTCACGCTCCATGTCCATTAGGGCGAAGGGCGATGCGTCGCCGACATCCGCGTCGCCGTCGAGGACCTGCACCTTGCAGGTGCCGCAGGTGCCGTGGCCGCAGGCGAACGGCAACCACACACCCTGTCGCAGGCTGGCATCGAGTATCGTCTGGCCGTCCTCGACCTCGACGATGTCCCCGGTTGGCTCTATCGTCACTTCGTAGGTCACGGTTTGTGCTCCCCTGGGTCCTGAAACTCGGCCGTCAGCTGCCCGAACCGGCGATGCCGTCGAGCCCCGGTGTCGCGAATCGCAGGATCGACTTGTGGTCGATGCCCTGGTCGATCAGGCCGACGTCCGGTTTGGGCTCGAACGGCTCGCCGTTCAGGTGCCACTGCACTTCGTCCCACTTGATGCTCGCGAACTCCGGATGCTGGCCGAAGGCGCCCGGAAGCGCTTCCTCGAACAGCTTGCCGAAGGGCATGTCGGGCGGCAGAGGCAAGGCGAACGGCGCACAGAACATCAGGTGATGGTCCCAGCCGAAGTAAACGATCTGGTTGCCGTGGAAGTTCTCCACGCGATCGAGGCGCTCGCCCCGATAGTCGTCGGTAATCGCTGCAACTGGCATGTCTTGTTCCTCCTAACGAGTCGGTATAGCGAGCGACGTCAGCTGGCCTTCTTGATCTTGTCTTCGGCAGACTCGATGTTGTGCCAGGCGTTCCAGCGCTCCTCGTCCGGCGACCCGAGGTAGTCGAGGTTGTCCGTGCCCAGGTTCATCCGGTAGTAGTCGCCGAGCACCTTCTCGATCTCCGCGCCACCGCAGTTGCCCTGGTAGATCTGGTGCACCGGCAGCCAGGACTGCACGTATTTCTCCGGCTCGTAGTCGAAGATGTCCTTGCACCCGTCGGAGCAGAAGTTGTAGCGCTCGCCCTGGTAGACCGACTGGCGATAGGAGATCAGCGTCGGGTCGTCCATCTCGGTGAAGAGCATCGGGATCTGGCAGGTCTGGCACAGCATCGGCAGTGTCCCGTTGTAGAACCGCTCGCCGGCCTTCTCCATCTCGCGCCAGTGCTCGAAGCGCGGACGGTAGTACTTGTCGAACGTGTCCGGGTACTTCTCCGACAACCAGTCCAACTCTTTCTCCTCGGGAATCCACGTGTGGAAGGCGGCAGCCGCCGCATAGTTGTAGAAGGTGCACCACGTCTGGTGTGACAGGTGCTCTTTCTCGCGGATCGCGGTCTCGGCGTAGGCCGGCATCTCGATGCCGTAGCGCGCCAGGTCCTTGAACAGGGCACCGCCCGCTTCCTCGAAGTAGACCTCCCACGCTTCCTTCCAGGACATGACGCGATTCGGCAGCATGTAGTCCATCATCATGGCCACCAGCGCCAGCATGCGCGTGCCGCGCCAGAACCACTTGTTGATCCAGCGCTGCACGATCGGCACGTTGTCCGGGTGCTGCTCCAGGAGGAACTTGATGATCTCGAGACCCAGCGTCATGTGCCGCGCCTCGTCGGACTGGGCCGAGAAGCCGAAGGTCACCGTTGCCATGTCGCCGTTGTAGGCGGCACCGGACATGAACGGCACGAACAGCATTTTGGTCAGCACGTATTCAAAGGAGAATCCGATGGCCACCATGAACTCGAACGGTCCCGCGCTGCGCGCGTCGTCAAAGAAAGACTTGGGCACGGACAGGTACCAGACCCGGTCGTGCATGTGGGTGAATTCC
>JAAUYH010246746.1_pt1 | contig 24603 bp, 20 predicted proteins | sample 7278061 | NCBI WGS metagenome assembly JAAUYH01 (sample SAMN14350203, study PRJNA611818) | marine sediment metagenome | isolation source: surface marine sediment (0.6m) | place: French Polynesia: Moorea | collected 2018-08 | reverse complement strand
AACAGCAATTTATTCCGATCTAGTTAAATCAGGAATTGATTATTTTGAGATTTTGGAAATGTTTCATATTGTCATGCCTTCACCATTACGTACCATAAATTCATTCTCTCATACATAGAATAAGAATTCGTATTTCTGATATGATTGAAAACTAAATGAATTCAAGCAAGAAGTAAATTTCTTTTATTCACTTTAGCTTATCCCAAGTCGTCTTCGGTTTTGAGTGAGAAATATTTAAATATATTTTCCTACTTTTCTAATCATAAGAAAATGATTTTCTACTGTAGTCTTATTGTATAGAAAACATATGAGCCCTATCTAGCCTCGCCCGATACTTATCGTAGATTTCGGGTACATTCGTTAACAAAAAATTCCCTTTTCTCTCCTATATAAAGCTGATGAACATTTGTAGCGCTCCTTCCGAACTATTCAAATAAGTTGGAATTAATTCTCTTTTGAATTTCAATGTGCTGAGCTTTTAACAATCTATTTGAGAACCATGGACCTATACGTTATTTAGAAAGGAGATACGAGAACAAGTCAGGTGTTCGAAATATACTTGTGAATTTTGAGGTCTCTAAATCCGATTGAACACTGCTGCATTCGCTTGTCAACAAGCGCACGTCACAATTGTAAACAGGCTGAACAGCGACATATTTTTTACCTCGTATTTACTAATACTATGATGATAACTTCTTCAGGACCTGATTAAAATTATTTGCAACCTCGCCATATTCAAGTCCAATTGAGAGTATGCTTTCGGAATTGATGCTGGTAGCATCGCCTGAATAGAAAAATACTAGTCTCGAGCACAGATCCCAAATCATTGTGGTTCGTTCAAGAACAAGATGTGAAATTTTACACGACACGGCAATCTCTGTGGATTCGAATAAAAAATTGTTCGAACGCGATATTTCGCAATAGCATTGCAACGCTATGCACAAATCATAAGGCGAAGCAAAGAACAAAAATTTCCAGTTTCCCCAGTAAAATTTCATCTCATAGAAACTTTATAATTAACGTTCTTAAATAATCAAATTAAAATTTTAAATAGAGTAATACTTCAAACTGTAAAGGCGTTAGGTAATTTCGATTTCTCAAACCCGTAGAGTCGAAATTCTCGCATACTGCATAACAAGCACATGCTAGAGATACCGGATTACAAACCGATAGGTAAGTCGCAGAGCTCAGAAGAATAACCCAAAAGCGGCAAAAAACGGTTATCTTTTTAACGCAAGTTGCATCTTCTTCAGGACAATCAACTTTGATTAGAACAGAAATTCATAGTTGCATGCTTCCTTTTATTATAAGAAGAATAATTTTCTTTTGACTAGCAGTAATGGTTTGTGCGATATCAATCTCCGTGGGCCCACGGAGTTCAAAATCGAAGACGCGGATCTTGTTCATTCAAATGAAAGTCTCTTTGATTATCCAGTAGTATATGCGTGCAGTATTTTCTTTCTTTTACATTCTTAGGTTCTGCTTTTCAATTATCATGTACATTCAATCCGACACTATAATCACACCTTCATCCATATATAGTAGATCATTATAAAAGTTGGAGTGTAAATCGAAGATTTTTCACATTCTCAGTTAGAAATTTTACAAAATTGGATACAATAATAAGCGAAAGATGTCAGAAAATGGGTTTGTGGAAGCTGGGAAGGCTTTGTGTGTGCTTTTGACTATTAATGCCTATGGATTCGAAGTTGTTAGTAAACTGTTCTAGAATTAGTACAATAGACTAATTCCGGTTGATTATGTATTTGGTAAACGTGTAACAAACATCTATATTTCGAATCAATGTTGAAAGAGGTAGCAGTAGTCACTAGGAAATGGTATTTTTCTCAATTTCAAGAACCCGTTATGTATTACGACTCACAACTAAAAACCAACATAATACGTAGTGATTGATTTCAGAAAACGAAGCGTATAGTACAGCATCACGTTCAAGCGTTTGGACATTCGTTCGTGCGCAGAGCCCATTCCAGTGCCTTTTTAGTTCAGAAAAGAGACTTTTTACAGGAATCGCCAAAGCAAGGACAGTAAAAAGAAGTCGAGACACCTTGAAAAGCTTTAAATATCTAACATTGCTCAATGCATGCCTCCTGCACGATAAAGCAGTTTCAGACGTGAATGATTGGCCCTGAGCTTCTTCGAAAAATCTAATGAACTCTAAAACCAATACTTCATTGAGGCTTGATTTCACGCCGTCTGGTAGAATCATTCTTGGCAATAGAACGTTCCACCCAGGTTTAAATAGAGTGTAGAGAATCAAGTTTTTCCTCACATTCAGCCCCATGAACTGTTGGCATGCAAAGGCTATCATCATTAAAATTTTCTGAGTCCGGAGATACGAAGCGATTTTATCTTCGTTAGGTGATACTCTAAACATTTTCACATTATTCAAATCCTAACAGAATACTCAAACATGAAGAGAGGCATCAACAAGTGACAGCTTCATGTTCGCCCAACGCAATGAGACATCAAAATTTTCGACATTATCTGTAACCCATGCGAAAGTATGTTTTACATCACTAACACGAACCGTTGCGTACGACAGTGATTTGGCGGCAAAAATTCACTGGTGCTACTATTTTTACAACGTATTCGATCTTCTCCAAAATCGTTGACGGTTAATTATAGTTCGGTTGGCCAGGAACCAGCCCCAACTAAGTTCAGAGATTGCACCTTCTGCAACACAGGATTGTTAGCGATAATTCTTTCAAATTTATGGGACGTATAGTCGAAACTTGTCTTGACGTCGCATTCTATGGATCTTTCGACACAAAGACAAGATTCGATTACTTCAGATAAGTTCAAGCTTTCTAATTCTCCTTCTAAATTGCTTTTTTTGTTCTAATAACCCAGATATCATGTCGGATGAGCAACAATCGGATGAAAACCAGGCCTCACACAATACAATGCTCCCATTCGCTTCGTTTCAATCCATGTCATAGTGGCTTTAAAAACATGATTCCTCGGACAAGTGCCCATTAAGAATTCACGAACAGGTTCCTTAATCGCGATTCGAAGGTAGTGAACTGCACCAGAGAAGCAATGTTCGTCATCTGTTTTGTCCTACACGTACTTCAGCACAGCTGCCTTGTTGTTTAGCGCAGTGCCCAAAACGAAATACGGTAGCTCTTTCTTACTCAACCTCTCACCAAGAACACGAGTAATAATTTGTCAAATATCATCGGCGCAATGCCCTCTAGTCATCAAAGTGTTCGCCACTAACCGCTTGAACAACTTGAATTCATCGCTGAAAAAAGTGATCATTACGTATCGCTAACTATCCACAAAGTCTGTACTTTGAAAAGTATAACTAACCGTACATGTGAATTATTCGGAATGACGGAACGGCACGGTTACGTCAGCCACAAATCTTTTTTGCGCGAATTAAAGCAAAAAATTATTAGGGGAGAAATTTTTTACGAGTACGACAAACGGCACCACACGAAACAACGAGAATCAAATAAAACAGAGCGCAGGTGCGGTGAGCCAACGATGGCGCACCCGATGAGCCGACCTACGACGACTGTCTTACCTGCGTGTTGGTTCTGGTTGCTGTGTCACGCTCATGGATCACAACAACCACAACAACTAATCAAGAAAAACACAACGCTGAAATTTACCAATAGAAAAAGCAAGGACGACGAATGAGCGAGCCAAGCGGTGAAGGAAAGGCGCTCCAGGAGACGGCGAGCGAGCGAATTCATCGGCGCACTACCCGCATGATACAAAGCACTGCTTACGAGAAGGGCAACGATGAGTGAGTAGGTGAGTCGAAACCGATCCAAACCGAACCAGAACCAATTTGAACCGGAACCAAACAAAACGAAGCCAACAGAGCCGGAACCAAGCCAACCAAAGCGAATCGAAATAGGCTAACGACGATAGAGAACGGCGGACGACGACGATGCGCTCCAGTCCTTCTTCTTCAACTTCCTTTTGGATTTGTATGAATTAAGTTTGTCCTTGCGCTTCCTGGCGCCGACAAATTTCTTATCTCGAGACTCTCGCTCTTTCTGGGCACGTAGGTGACGATTTACGTAGTCCAGGTCTGACTTGGCGGCGGTTCACTCCTTCAGCAGGAAGCGGCAGGCAGCACACCTGGATTACGGTTTATAGGGCACATCGGGGTCAACATCATGATATTTGCGACAGTTCCGCCAGAGCCTCCAACATCCAAGGCAATACTTATGATGACAACCACTCACGAGGTGATTTTTGAGCCAGTCCTTGCTGGCTACACCCTTGGACATGTAGCATATGGTACCTGCTCAAAGTTATCAAAACTTCGACTTTATAAGGAGTAAAAATGACAGCACTGCACGCTTATTGAAGTTCACCGAGCCTACTAAGTTCGGACAATTAATGAAGAACAATTCTATAAAGACACGCTATCCTACTGTTTGCTACGAAGTCAATAGACAATCTTGCTTGTCTAGGTCCCAACGTCAAAGACGCACTCAAATCGCAGAACTCCAAGCTGTTCGGTATCTTCCCCATGTCTAACAAACATTGCTGTCGTCTTGGAATAAAACATAGGCGATTGTATTGTCCGGTAAGATTCAAACAATTGGATGTTGTACGAAAAAACCCAAAACCTTTCTTGTACCGTGCTATCCTATGCTCTTGATCGTATCTCACCTACCAATCGACTCTAGAATTATCTTCTTCATTCATGCAATACTAATACAGCTACAACTCTGATCTTCACGCTCAGCGGCGCCGGTATCGCTCCAAGCTACAGTCATGGCAAGTAGCGAACCCGATCCGCTAATGCATCTACAACTAATATCATAACTCATTGATAAATTGCGAGGAATTATATACTGTGTAAGAGATTCAGAATACCGCATCGAGGAAGAAAATCTTTCTGATGTTGATGTGAAATTGGCGTTCGCTGACATGTTCTCACCTGCCTGGTTATTCGCCACAGCTATTCAAACACAACCCACGATCCATACCGCTATCCGAAACTGGCTGAACAAAAATGGGGCAGCATTACCTCCGCACTCATTCTGCCGAATCATCATGACGCTGGCTGTAGCAATTTATAAGCGTATCCACCGACACTTCTATCACCCACAGCCTGAGGAAAATTCGACCTGATACGCAGCGCCAATGATCAAGACGCCACAACAGACGCTCTGAAACAGACTTCAATCCACGCCAATGGTTTTCATAGCAACCAAGCAGATTCAGAGTATTCCTTCCTAGCGATGACATCATTTTCAACTGCACCCTGCTGATCGACCTAATGAGCCTCGATTCTAGGCCCGTTTTCCATATTATTTGAAAAGGCGCGCTATTCTGCGCCGCAATTCTCTTCCGTGGTGAATCTTCACTAAATATATAGAATTACTATGTGTGGGCATGGTTCAACTCATATGCTGGACAGCCAAGGATTATTCACGCAGACTTTGGACTACATCTCCGATCAAATGAATGGAATGGGTATCTTGGTATTTGCAATGTCACGCTTCACACCTTCCGGGTCGAATGATACAAAGCGCTTAGTGTTTTTGAACGGTATCAAGAGTGCAAATGGCAAATTTACCGCAGAGTTCGGGTTGAACCCAAGAATATGAACCCGGAGTATGTTTTCCCTATCAATTCATGCAATGAACCCCACCATGGGTGAGAAAGGGTTGAACCCATGTCTTCCAACCGACCCGAGGGAGTACCCAGAACAGAAACAAAGAATGAAATCGTTACACATCGCGCGATCAGAAAAGTGAACAGGGATAGCTTGGCTAATACTCTCTACAGCGTTAGGGTGAAAGTTTCAAGTGCAACTGATAGTGAGATATCAATTGGTTCCGACCTACTTCTGTACAAGAGCTTCCGCTGAATAAATGGTTAGGCCCCCACAAAGTAATGGCTGGCAATAACAAAAATGTTCCATTTAGTATTAATGGTCGCATTGTACCAGCTTCGGTCGATAGGACTAAATCAAATAAAAGGGGTACCTATCAGGTAAATCGCGACACTAGAGGAATGGATGCCATCTTAAATCGGGTTATCAGCGGCGAAACATTTTGGGTTAGGCTAAGGTCGGGCATTCAAAATGCACAATTGAAACTCCACCAGGCTTATGAAACCTCGACACCTAATGCAATAGACGTTCTCATTATGGAGATATTGAAAGCTTCCTTATGATAAGCGCAATCACTTCAAAATATTACAGGAGACCAAGAAGAAAGAAATAGATGGGTTGAGAAAGAGACAAACCTAGGCTGTTGTCGATCGAAGTTCATTGCCTAAGAATGCCAATATCATTGCAGGAAGATTTCAAACCTCTTGAAACATAGTGGGACCGAAAATGAATATTCCATGGTACGATACGTTGCATAAGGATTTAATTACAAGACGAAACCATACGTCGTCTAGAATAGGCCTACCTTACAGCAGACTTCCACAAAGATCATCATCTCCTGTTCTGCTAAACTTAATTTCAACGTGTACTTACTCGACATCACGCAAGCATACCTTTAATCAAAAGAAGAGCTCAATCGCAAGGTTTACATCAAACCGAAATCGGATGACAGGTAACTGTTTAATATCAAAAGAGGACAGTTTCTGCAGCTATGCAAATCACTGTACGGAATTAGTGATTCGGTTGACTATCGGAGTATGACTTCAACAAATCATGTCCGCCAGCAAGTCAAAATGGAGCCTATCACCAGTGATTTCTCACTGTGCATGAAGAGTTCGTCAGAAAATACTATTAGGTTATTTGGTAACTATATAGATGACTATTTGTTTGCCGGTGACGCTGAGTTCTTGCATTCATTAATAAGACAGAAGAAGTGTTTGAGTTCAACAGCTTGGTTTCAGATACGTCAGAACGAGTACATTAAGAAACTGAGCAGGATGGAACCAAGCATTGATTTTGAGAAATTCCAATCTGTGCGAGCTGCGGTATCATGGATTCATAACTCACGCTCTGACAAGTGCTATTCAGCAAATCTTGCCTATCAATTCACAAACGCACAGTTCAGTGCACGACATATAAAGTTCTTGAACGAGTCTATCATGAAAGTCAAAGAAACAAAGGCATTGTGCCTGAACTTTCGTCCGTTAGATCGCAACACGTTACAACTTCTTGTCTATTCTGATGCATCATTCGCAACAAACGAGGACCATAGTTCGCAGTTCGGTTACCTCATATTGCTAGTAGATTACAAGAACAACTGTCACAATTTTCCATGTTTCAGCAAGAAGTCTTAGCAGGTTGTCAGATCGATCATAGTGGGTAGATTATTCTCACATTCAGCTGCGTTTGATGTTTCATTCTTCATCCAACACAACCTGAAGTCCATCCAAATCACACAATTAAGCCTCAAGATGTTTGAGATTCAAAACAGTCGTTCAATGTAATCACTAGCGCCTCTAATACAACAGAAAATAGCTAATGATGGAGAATACATCCGCAAAGAAAGCCTCTAATTGGCATGAAGTATCAAATTTTAGACTAGTATCTGGAGAGCTGAACCCAGCTTATGGATTGAGCATGCGTGGAACATGCAAAGCCTTGAGCTATTTGATGTAGACAGGGATCGACAGTATTCCTGCATCAGAATATATTTACCGCATTACTTACAATAGAATCCTATCGTAAAATTGGTGTCTAACTACTGTGCGTCGAGAGACTATGAATCATTCGGTATGACGAGACGGCACGGTATCGGCAACCATGAATCTTTCTCTTTCGTGATTAGAATCAAAAAGTATTAGGAGAGAGATTTTCTTACTAGTTCGACACACGGTACCTTACGAAACGACAAAAATCAAGTTACAAAATGGTGCAGGTGCAAAGCACCGATGACGGGCCCGCACTAGGCTGACTAAAGAAGACCAGTTCACCTGTGTTTTGATTCTGGAGCTCATGTCACAATACGTAGTAAATCTTGACATTGATTATAAATTCAAAAGTTCAATGCTTTGTAAAACGTTGTATACTGGAACTCGATGCCATACGGCACGAGCTTTTGAGCACCTAGGCTTTAAATAAGATTTTTCGATACATCAAGAGATAAAGAATTGAAGATCTTATGATTGAACGTTCCGTGGTTAAACTTCAGCGGGAAATTGTTAACAGTTTTCTGCACACACGCGCATTGGTGGTTGTTTTTTGTTTTTGCACGACTCGCAGAATACTAGCACTTAATAGGTGCGTGCAAGTTGAACGCGCTTCTTGTAGAGCGATAGGTAGCCTGAGGGTAGATCATGTCCTCATGATGAGTGCAAACACGGCTTAAAAACAAATTACCATCTTCTCTACTCTCGATGAGTCGTCGAGAAACAACCCAGTTACCTTTGACTGAACCGAAGATTTTCGTCCGCTAGTGTACGGAAGCAGAAAGAGTTAGAAAGTAGCAGTAGGGACTAAGATTCTATTTTTTATCAAAGATGTATTTTACTCATTTACGGAACGCTCAGGACTCAATACGTATTATTAAATTTACTTAAAGTGCTGACGTTTATTCAGAGGATTCTACAGTACACAATCAATTTATGATGAGAAGCCTCTGAATCTGAGCGAATGAGTTAAACTTTGCAATGATTGAAATGCTGAAAATTACTGTTCTTCCCATCGAAGTGTAGGTGCCATCTCTGATAAAACAAAGAAATATTATTCAAAAATTTATCGCAAATAGCCATTTTTTAGAACTCTTTCTATTTCCAAAAGGATTATCCAGTGTTTGTTTTCTGAACTTAGCTTTTTTTACTGGATGTCATATTAAGTGCTTTCAAATTAAGTGCACTATGTCTGATAAGAAAAGTTGCTATACAAAGTTAATTTGAATCAGGACATGGCAGGTAGGGGGTTCAAAGCGAGGACTGCCTGTCCAGTTCGGTACGGTACGGTACAGCGCGGAAGAAAATCTTAGTTAGGAGAAACCCGTGCTGAAAATGCGACTCACTTTATTTTTGATCTGTTGCGAATGATCGCACTGCAATTGCGATAATCGTTTAATGGGATGAACGGAGAACCAATTCGAACAATCCGCGAACGTGCTTTTCCTGCTTCCCTGCTGACTCAGGACGATACTGTCGTTCCAGCCGACACGGCGCCAGGGCGCGACGGCCCAGGTTAGCGGGATCGTGGAGGCGCGACGTTGTAATTCTTCCATAGGCAGAGCGCTAGATTTCACGAGATCGGCTTGTAGTGTTGTGTTTGCGAAAAATATCGGTGCCACCCATTTGGCGCAGACGTCCTTAAGACATGTCTGAAATGTGTTACATTTCGAATAGTGAATTGGGCCCTTATTTCTGCCGTTCACCCACCCGCCACACATAGCGAGTTGCCGATTAATCTCACGAAGCTTGGCGCCTCCGTGTAGGTGGCGCACGGTCATCTCGAACATTGCATAATTGAAGGCGCCCTGATCGAAGTGGCAATTGTCGCGGAATAGCGATCGACGGCGCCACCAAAGTCGCAAGAACTCCATGGCCTGTTTGCTTTTGTGAAGAACGAAAAAGTGACTGGACGAGAAACAGGGATTCCCGGAGAAGATGACGTCGACGCTGTTGTCGGGTGGGAATAGACGCTTCACTTTGAGTTGTGGCATAGTGATCCAGTTGTCGATGTCCAAAAACATCACATACTCATGACGACGTAGTGCTTCGTACACGACGAGTAGCTTGCGCCAGTGTGGCGCAAGTGTAACCGAGTCTTCATAGGGTGAATAGCGGAACACGGATAGCTCGTCGCCGGTGAAGCGCAGACAGCTGTAGTTGTGGCGTTTGCAATATTTCTTCATCATTAGCCAGTGTGGAGTGTAGCGCGAGTTGAAGCGATTGGTGATTAATGTGACTATGGCAACACTGCCCGGCTTGTAGGTGACAGGACGTTGGCGAGAGAGTGCTAATTGTTCTAAGCGGTCGTCAATCATGCTCCTTGCTTTTGCATAATATTCGTCATCGCAATACACCATGGCAACGGCGAGAATAAATGAGGATATCACTAAGGTGCGGAAAGAGAGGGTGGATGAGATTGTAGAGGAATCTGTGGAAGTGACGGTCTCGTTTTCACTTGTATCTGCATGGCCTTGGAGTAGAGGCGCAGCAGTGACAGGGTAGCTAGGTGGACGTCGACTAGTGGGTTTCATCGTAATAGTAGATAGAGAGGAGAGGAGTGCGAGCACAGGAAGAGACACGTCATGATAAAGAGAAGTAGAGGGGAACAAAATAGAAGAAGACGAGGAATTTAGACAAATTCAAGACGGGGCCAGAACGAGCAAGGTTTGGCCAGGCATCCGTTTTACCGAGGCAAGTGTGATCAGCTTTTGATAGGTTTCCGTTATTTGTGGCCTGAGAATCGGTGCTGATTATTAGACAAAGGTGCCAGACTCAGGCGGTATCGGATAAACATGCCCGTGTGTGCGTTGCCACGCAGTAAAAATGTATACAGCGCGAAGTGCAGAGTGGGCGAGTTAGTTTCGGACAGGTTGTTACGCAGTTGGCGGCAAGCTGATGACAGTTGCACTTGTCAGACATAATGAACTTGGTGTGGTTGCCGTGAAACAGAGCTTTAAATAAGAAAGGGACACTGCTAGCTACGACCACCTCGACTTGCGGTGAAGGCGATAGTGATGGTGTTGTTGTGGTTGAAGTTGAAGTGGCGCTAGTTGAATCAAGTAGAATGGAGTGAATTGCCAGTAAAAGTAGGACAAAAGTCAGAAGCGAACGTGGTAATTTTTGGAGTGGCATACTGCAGTGTTCAGAAGTGTACCGTACCCAGTACGTCCATAGGCACTACTGTACACAGAACATGGTATGCTTATTGTACGGCAGTGCATGTAAGAGTGAGTGGGTACACGCTGCGGCAAGTAAAGTACAAGTACAGTAGAGTACAAAAAGTAATGTAAATTGAGTACGACACATCATCGGTGACTTCCGCGACTATCATCAAGACGCCAAAACTTTCACACACAGCACTCATCCACCCTATCAAATGTCAAGTGAAACCCTACAGTAGAGGATCGATATGCCGACATTGCCACACACCACAGTATTGGTACAGTATTAAACGACTAATCTATTGCCAACTTTCCATGCCCATCTCGTACAACCATGTGACCATCCACCATTCGCTTACTACCCCATTCGCACGCCACCCCACCCCCAGACCGCCCCTCCCTCATCTCCATTATCACCTCTTCGTGACGATGCCGGTAATCACCACCGCACCACAAACACGCACCGCCAATGCCTCGTCGGCTATCACGTACACCATCACCGCCGCCTGCCTCTCCTTTGTATGGCTTGTTATCTATCTGTGCCGCTTGTGCTTCCGTCCGCGCGCGCATTCGCTTAGACGGCGACGTTTCACACTGCTCGCCGCCATATGCTGCGCTAGCATCGCACTCGCCGCTTGGGTGTTGTACGTCATCGCGGCTGCGAGTTGCGCGCCCGACGAGCTCTCCCTTCGCGCCGTGATTCTCGCGCTGCTCGTCGCCACCACATGGATGTTTGCCGTGAATTGTGTCGATGTCGCCTTATTACTCTCAGCAAAGCCGACGACTCACAACAACAATAGCGACAACATTCAAGGCCCATCGACAAGTACACGGAGTATAACAACAGCAATGACAATTACCCGAGCGATAACGGCGAGAAATATCATAGCGGTTAGCAAGAGCGAAGAGATTTGTTGCATATGTCTCGAGACTCTCGCACAAAATGTCGTGAAACTAAGCACTTGTAATCATCACTTTCATCGCCCTTGTCTATTACGATGGTTTGCTCATTCCGCCGACCTCTCCTGTCCACTATGTAAAACATCGCTCTCCGCCTAGACGCGCTTCTTTACCCACGCACAACGATTTAATGCCAATCGTCAGCAACAACGTCAGAAACATGATATCTGTACCTCAACATTGTTGGCGTACAACACTTGTCCCACACTCATTGGCTGAAAGCAAATCCGCAAATCGAATTCTCGCTTCTATATTTCGCCCACCGCGAGACCGCGCTGCACGCCCGCGTACGCTTTCGTACTTGTGCCCGTGCCCGTGTCCGCGCCCATCTTCACGCGCACGCGGTGCCACACAAGTCGCGACAATACGGCGTGCCCCGCGTATTCGACCGTGGATGGGCACCATATTTGATGCGCGTAGCGCCGTATCACGACGACGCCATGAATCCGTACGCCTCGCCAACGACTTCTGCCACCGCGCTGAATTCTCCGAAATCGTCGCAGTGCGCCGCCGACCAATTCCCCCAACCCGTCAGCGCCGAGCGCAAGGCCGAGGAGAACTACATGACTGGCGCCCCGCCGCTCCTCGATGAGCAGGTCATACGCTACACACGCGTGTATTTCGACCAGGACGACGACTTTGTCATCGAATTCGAGAATCATCTTCGCGCCTACGCCATCATCGTCGTACTGCGCGACCATCGCAAGCTCACGTTCCGCGAGACCCGCGCCATCAGCGACGCCATCAAAATCGGGGAACGTGGAACTGCTGTGGATAACGCCGTATATTTCACAGCGTGCGCCCAATTACGCGACAAGTATCAGGTGTCGCAAGGCCCCATCGTGGAGAACGATCGACTTGTGTGTCTCTTCGATCCCTCACATGTCGATTATAATGCACCCGCGCGTTCCGACGCCATCGATCACCTCGAACTGACATTCGACACTGACTCCGACCTGCGTATCACCGCCCACACGCGGCAGGTCAACGGCAAATCCAGTTCATTCTCGATTGTATTGGCATTATCGGGCCATGAGGGCGCGTTGTGTGTGGCCGATTGCAAAGCCCTGCGCGACATCCTCGCCATCTTGGAGCCCGGTGAACGGCTCGATCTCACCGACTTCCTCTGTCATCTCGCAACACTGCGCGAGTGGTACGGCTTCCTGCGTCTCGGTAAAATCGGCGACACCATATGCTGCTTGCTGTACGCGTCGAAGGTGCGCAACGATGACGACTTGCCGAAACCGATTGCTAGCGCATTGGAAGCACGCAAGCAGAAGCGCCTCAACGCCGAGGCCGAGGCTGCATCGGCTGCGCCACTAGCGCATCCCAAGAAGCCGCACAAAATCCCCTTCTCCCCCGGCTTTCCCGTGTACCCCGAACCGAATGTGGTGCAGTCCCCACCCCCTTCGCCGCTCCCCCACTGCCCGTATCCCGACATGAGCTACACGCGCGCGCTCACGGAATCGGGCCAGGCGCAGGTGTATGCGGGTGAGAAGTTGAGCACCAAGGAGAAGGTGGCAATCAAGGTGTTCTTGGGTGCGGGCAGCAGCGCCGGGTCGACGTTTCGCACGGAGTTGCGTATGTTGCTGAAAATGCCCGAGCATCCAAACGTCATTTCCGTGCTGGACTTTTTCGAGTATCCTAGACCCGCACTGATCACGAGATTGATAGAGGGCGGCGGTGACATGTTGCAACATATTAGGGAGAAGGGCAGAATGGATTCGGGGAGCGCGACCACGATCGCGGCCGAGTTGGCGGATGGTGTGCTGCACCTCCATCGTAATGGGATCGTGCATCGCGATTTGAAGAGTGCTAACGTGTTGCTGAGGGCGAAGCCGCAGTCGAAGCGGTTGACACCGGTCATTATTGATTTGGGCCTGGGCGCCGCGAGACGAGCGAAACGGAAGCATGCTCCGGAACCCACGAATATGAATGAGCTGATGCAGTCGTTCGCCCATGTCAGTGTGTCGGAAAAGACACAGGGGGTGAAGGGCACCCCATTTTGGATGGCGGTAAGTTGAAGCGTGCGTGCGATTTGGGTAAGCATTTTGAACTGACGATTGTTGTGTAGCCGGAGATGATACGCGCGCAGGAATGGAGCGAGAAGACGGACGTGTACGCGTTTGGGATAATACTGTGGGAGATGCTGAGCGGGCATGTACCATACAACCACATCGTCGTGCGCGACCAGTGGGACCTGATGTGGCGCATCATGCAGGGCATGCGGCCGGACATGAAGATGATCTCGCATGCGCCGGCGGAGCTACAGTCGTTGGTGAGTCGCTGCTGGCGGCAGGAGCCCAAGGAACGCCCCACCATGCTGCAGGTCGTGGACGAGCTGCGCGGCTCCGACCCCGAGGCCATCTTCCGCAGCGTGGACATCGACGGGTCCAACACGCTCGACTTCGCCGAGGTCGTCGGCTTCCTCGGCCGCTACGCGCCCGAAACCCCCCCGCAGGACATGTTCCCCATCTTCCAGGGCATGGACTCGAACGCTAGTGGCACCGTCTCGCTGAAGGAGTTTTTGACATTTTGGGACCTCACCAAGCAGAAAGGCATCCACATCGCCCTCAAGGAATGCCAAGTCGGCCGTGCGACTCGCCGTGCAGACGGCCGCTGAACAGTGTTGTAAACTAACTTATTGCGATGGGTGTGTTTCGGTGGGCGTGTGTGTCTGCATGTTTGTGGTGGTTACTGTAGTACTGTAACGGATGCGCTGGCGTTAGTTTGAATTCGCAACTGAATGCGATTCCCAGTGCACTCACTCACTCGCTCATTCTCGTACAGTACTCGCTAGCTCCCTCCGAGAGTTGACGCTTGGCAAAAGGCAACCCTGCTGTCGGACGGTGTAGTTTTGTACGCAGTACAGTGGTGCACTGTACTGTAACGGAGAGGCAGTGGTGGGGAGTATTGAACAGACGATGTGTTGTTCTTGGAAGGGTTTGGTGTGACTGTGGTGTGAGGAGGTGGTGTGGAGTTATCGATTGTCGATGTTAGGCCAGTCTAGAAGGTCATGATCGGATTTTCGCTCGGGTTTCATTGTGCGCCTGGACAGAATAGATCTTGGGGTGATCTAGCAGGAATTTGCTAGGAAAACCGGAATAGCACATGTGTTATTGTCGCGCGCGGCGGGTCTATCACGAATCCAGCGAGTTGGTACAGTACAGTACAGTATTGAGCTAGTGCAGTTGTGTAACGGTAAACAGGTTAAAGCGATTGGAGTTGGAACAAACAAAGCTACCGCGCAGTTTAGTGCAGTGGGAGTGGTACAGTGGTGCATTGCAGTTCAGTACAGTGCATAGCAAACTATACGAATATTCGCAGTGGAATCAACGGGACGGAACGACCGCTCAGCGGGATTGGGACAATGAGGGTTCTTAGAGCGTCGAAACAACATACACTACCACGGTACAGTACGGTAACATTGAGGTGTGAACACGATACGCAGAAGTGTGAGTGGATGAATCGGCGAGTGAGTCGGTGAAGGAATCACCAAGCATTAGCACGAACAGCATCAGCAAACGTACAAACGAACGAACCAACTCACATTATCACACTGCTCAACAGCACCAGTACAATGCAGTAAATTGTTGTGTACTGGCACTGTGCAGGACAGTAGCAATACAACGATATGCACACTGAACTTTTTCGATCGATGCATACCCCAAGCGAGCAAGTGAGAATGCGACGAAGACGACTCGTCAAATCGAAGATTCCGTGTTTATGTCGGCAGATGTGTGCACAAGAAACTTTACTGTATGTAACAATGCACAAAGTCCAGTCCAGTCCACTACCACACAGACACTGTAGTTGCTGATTACACTTCCATACTAATAAAACTTATCTCTCTAAGAGGAACGGTATACCGTACCTCGCTCTCATGATTCCATCTACACTAAAGTAATAATACCAAAGCGAGGTGCGCGGGTGCGTGTGTGTACGTGTGTGCGCAATGCTTGAAACTCGTACATTACTATTTCGCTGCTTAGCGAGTCAGCCGTAATATTGGGGGCTGCTGCGCCAGTTTTTGCATTTGCGTCACTTGTCGTCGTCTCTGTGCCAACTGCTGCTGCTGTGCGATAGTTCGCATGCGACTCTGATACGCTTTTCGATTTCTCGTAGCTGCACTGGCCGCTCTAACCGCCGCGACACGTTCCGAGCGTAGTCGCAACGGCTCTATGGCTTTTGCTCCACGAGGCAATCCCATCAATGCTCCATTCCCGTTTCCTACCCCTCCACTCCTTCCCGGTAGTTGTTTCATTGCTCCTGCATTGAATGCACCCATAGTACCTCCACCACTTCCGGTAAGTAACATCGGGTCCATTGGACGAGGCCCATGCAATCCCGATATAATTCGTCCTTCTTCTGGATGCGGAATAAACACTTTTTTCACAAACATGTACGGAACCAATTTCGTCTCCAAGAACATCAAGTCTCCTGGGTCTTCTTCCAATTCTTGTTCCAGTTCGAATTGATTGTTAGATACGATGTCCATATCAAACTCTTCCGCAATCTTCAGCAGGAATCGTTTGTAATCACTACCACCTGGTGGCACCAACAACAATTCTTTCATTCGTAGCTGTCCTATGACATCTGCCATTTCTGCCGATGATGCCTCTTCCCATTCCATCACCGTCATTTCATCTGCTATTGCACAGACCTCAACTCCCTTCATAGTATAATGAAGTATCGCCATTTTCACTCCTTCGAATCCCATTGGCATCACCTCTCCATAACTCCCAATATCGTCTCCGTCCAATAATACTGAACGCTCTCCCAGTGATCCTTTCGAGGTACCATTCACTCCTGGAAATCCTCCATTTATTGGCCCCACTCGGATTCCTCCTCCCGTCGCCATCACTGCTCGTTTCATCATCATGGAACCATTCGCTCCTGCCGCACCATACCGAACGGTACGAAGACGTCGTGTGTTTGCGTTTCGTGTTGCTAATGCCATGGCTTGCTTCCTTTCAGCCAGTGTGAGCTGGCGTCCTCCTGCACGTCGAGGTACAAGCGCTTGTGAACCTGCGCGTCGCGCTACAACTGCATTATTTCGGGGAACAAGTGCCATGGTTTGTGCGGGACGAGGTACAAGAGCCTTGTCTGGACCAGCATCACCGCCACCAATTGTAGGAGCCGATCGTTTCGGCACAGCTGGTGAGGGTGCGATAGTAACAGCGGGAGGCGGTGATTTTTTGCCAAACAATCCGCCTAATCCTCCACGGAAAACAGGATGTTTATCAGCTTTGCGACGAAACAGTCCGCCTACACCACCGGTAGGACGAGCACCAATTGGCCCGGTGGTGGGTTCACCACCGAGAGCCATGGGTTTAATGTGATATTGCGAACGTGTACGAGCGGAGGAGATAGATTTCGCATTGGCGGCAGCGATTGCTCTTTTGCGTGCTATCGAGTTGGCAGATTTACTGCGAGCAAGACGTCTAGCAGCTGCAGCGCGAGCTTTCTTCTGAGCACGTTTCGATGCGACACTGGATGCACTAGGCGTTGCGCGAACATGTAGCATAGAAGTGGTGCGTGCTATCGAGCCAGTTGAATGACTGCGTGGGAGTGGGGATTTACGGTGTCGAGCTTCCCGAACTAAAACCGCATTTGGGGATTGATGTCGCACACCTCTCACTCCAACTGGTACAGGAGATGGAGAGGCGGCGCGACGATGTGGGATAACATTGGATTGACGTCGACGACGAACGGCGAGTTGAGCAGCAGCGGGCGTCGGAGAGGTTAGTCGTTTCCTAGCACCATGTGCACCAGCGTGGACACCACCAGGAAATGCCCTGTGGCGACTAGATTTTCGAGATAGAGAAGCGGCGGAGCGACTTCGCGCGAGGGAAGTCGCGGTATTGAGGGTTGACGTTGGCATTAGGACGGCGCATGCACAAGTAAGAGGGGACCAGAAAGCACGAACGGCGTTGTCAGCAAGAATAGAAGAAAACAGAGATTATCTTGAAATCATGCGAAGGGTCGTGTAGTTTTTCCAACGAGCCAGAAGTTGCATTTGGACCAGAGGGGAGTTTAAGAAAAGTGGATCGCATGCTTGTACCGCAAGCAAACGCATGCAGTGGGCTGCATTGCACTGTTGTGGTACTGTACACTGCAGGTGCACTTGGGATGGGAATTGAATTCTCTTTTTCTATCATATGTCTATTTTTCTAATTATTTCCTAATTTTTTTTAGCACTCGGTATTATGCATGAAGCATACAGTAATGCACTGGAACGCTCCCCCCTTTGTAGTTAGGGTTGTTTCATTAGCTGACTACAAAATTTCTGCAATGTTCAAATGATTCTGTAGCTACCGCGTTTGTTTTTGTATGAACGATACAAATGGTGCGAAACGAAACCCGATTTCGTGCCCGCGCGTGAGTGGTTGTGTGAGTTTGCTTGCGTGTCTGATTCCGCGTTCCAACTCTTTTACACGAACTATGGGGATGGTGGTGGGTGTTGGAGCGCGAGTGATTATCGTGGTGGTGATAATGAAGACGAAAACGATGAATTTCTCTTGCGATACCTGGGTTTCTTTAATGTTCTTGATAGTAACTTGGTTGAACGCTTTCTCCTACCCCGCTCCTTACCTTGATCCCGATGTACGCACCCGTTCAAGATGCTTGGCTCGGACACACCAATCCCGAATAGAATATGGTGGACTTGCTTGCCCTCCTGTGTTCGTCTGTGTACAGGCCAATTGACTCTTGTCCGGTTTGTGTGGCGGCTCTCTTTTCCTTTATATTGCTGTGGTCACTGTGCAATGATGACGATGATCGTGTGCGCGCTCTCTTTAACTGACGCGCTTCTTACTGAAATGGTTAACACGCACGTCAAACCCTCGTAGGTTTCCAGGTTAAGCTCCGTGTTTTTCTTCTCGTCACCGACCCAACCGTAGATCTACAGAAATCAGGGATTTTTGCTACATTCCCAGTAATGTACTCGGCACAAACTAACTTGCGTGGCAAGCCTCACGAACACACTTAATGTAGGCACGTCTACTGCACTGTAGTGTACTCCACCAGGGTGGGTGTACAGTACAGTATCTCGTTTGGCTGGACTTGTGAATCATTGTACCGCTGGTGGGTGGCTTATATTTGGAATCCTGTTTCTCTTCGTGTCAACGAACTCCACCCCATCGCCGACTGCGCTCTCCCTGTACTAGATGAAAAACAGAACTCAGCCCATGAATACGAGATTCTCTATGTGATGACAGTCAACCCTCGTTTTCAGCGACGTCTCCCTATTATGGCACCTCTCACTTGCTTTGCTCGCCTCACGTGTTCGACTATGCCTTCGCTTCTCTTCTCTGACACAAACTCCTGGGAGCATTTTCTCCTCGATATCGTTGCTTAGGTGGCTTGGTGCTGTGCGGTCTACGAATGTGTTGATCATTACTATACAGTGCATACTGTGCTCTAGTCTGTATTTACTAGTCCACCCACGTTCGGACATAGCCACGTACACTGTAGTTGAGCAACAGTTTAACTTTATGAGGTGACAACTCTTCCTGAATCCACTCATCAGCGCAGTTTGTGAACTGCGCCAGGGACTCGAGTGCACGTGTCCACTCTCGACATAGGGTGCCGTGCCGGTAGACAGCACAATACGAGAAGTACACTGAAGCGGTTAGGTTGACCCATCCAAACTTTTTACGATACTGTAACAAATGATATGAAGTACGTCTACTGCGTGCGGTACAGATACTTGTTCTGTTTCCTAACCTGCAGATTACCTCGACGGAGCATTACTGCGAAGGCGTTGCGCACCGCAAATTCAGAAAACTTATCATCTAGTAATGTCTTCAGCAACCGATTCTTACTCATCATGGAGCCGATTGCCAGACGTCGTTTCACAGCTTCTTCCACTCGTTGCACTTCCTCACGCACCTCTGGTCGCAAAGAACCCTCAGGCGACTGAATACCTCCAGACATGGCCGAGTCTAGGGTGGCCACCTTGAACAATCGAATTGCTTCCAGGGCATGTTCTTCTGTTACTTCCATCGACAACGTCATTTTCGCGAGCGCTTCCGAGATTCGAATGATTGCCTCTAATTGCCGAACCGTAATTGGGACTGTATGCGAGCTACTATCCTCGTGCTCATCTTGTTGTTTATCACGAATTTGTTCGCGAATCTCGATGTAGTTAGTCTTCAATATTTCCGATGCTTCCTCAGTCAAACGCGGGGAGGCACTGAATCGAGCGAACGATAGATATCGTTTCAGGGTATCAATTGCAATATAGGTTCCGTCTTCTTTTCCATTGAAAGTTTTGATTCCTTCACTCTTTCTCGTATCCGGTCCATCAGTGTATTCCATCACTTTAGCGCGCTGATGTAGACTCAACACATGTTCCGCAATTGTTCGGTCTCGTTCGTCATCTCGTTTATCGCGGATAATGAAGATGAGGTCGAATCGAGATAGAATTGTGGTCTGGAACTCGATATTCTCAGCCGATGATCGCGTTTCGTCGTAACGGCCAAACGCAGGATTCGCCGCAGCAAGAACCGCCGTACGAGCGTTTAGCACTGCCGCCACGCCGCCCTTGGCAACTGAAACAGTCTGTTGTTCCATAGCTTCGTGAATAGCCACGCGGTCCGAGAGTCGCATTTTGTCAAACTCGTCAACACACACCACACCCCCACTGGCCAAAACCATAGCACCCCCTTCAATGTGAAACAGACCACGTTTTCCGTCCTTGACAACTGATGCCGTGAGACCCGCTCCTGACGTACCTTTCCCTGAAGTGTAGATACTAATAGGAGCAACACGCTCGGCATACTTGAGCATTTGCGATTTCGCAGTCGAAGGATCACCAAGGAGTAGAACATTAATATCGCCTCGAAGGCGCATACCATCCGGAAGCGTTTTGTCCAGCGCACCGGCGAATAGTAAAACTGCTATTGCTTTTTTGATGTCCTCATGGCCGTAAATCTCAGGTGCAATTGACCGCGAGATTACATCGTACAATTCGGGCATTCGAGCTATCCTCATCATTTCGTCCTCTTCCTTCACGGTCATGGGCAGTTTGTGCGAACCTGCAATTCCAGCGCCTTGGGTAATGTTCATCCCAAGTACGCGGAGGTAAGGCGTTTTGCCCGATACCGACGAAGTCGCCCCACTGAAGTTCCCTTTCTTGTCTGCACCTCCGCCACCAGGAGCGTTAGTACTCGATATAGTGTACAAACCTAGCACTTTGACTCGAGCCCCTGGCTGCACTAAGTCGGTCATATACCTTTCACAGGACAAGGTAACACTGCGCGGGGTTTCACCATTCGGGACAACCTCAGGCGGTTCCTGTAGCTTCAACATTTGGCTGTCCACATAGCGACTTTCGTCGGCAATGATGACGTAGGGGTCGACAGGGCAGGCTTCTGCTCCTTCACCAGTGCCACCACGGCGACAACGACGTGGCATAGCAAATCCACCGAAGCCGCGGTTAACGGGAATGGTGACACGGTCATTGCAGTTACGGCATTTCAATCGAACAGCGGTCGACTTGCACAATACTTTCGAAGCGGTGACGATGATACCATAGATGGTGATTAACTTTGAGATATCCGCGGAACAGAGTGAACGAATAGGTCGAGCCTCTTCGCAAATTTCAATCAGCACTTGTACACCCACACGTCCCAAAACCATACCAGCCGCATCAGGAAGAACATTGTCATCTTCGTTCTCGACTGGTGCTAGTTCGGGTGCCTGGCCGTTGCTAGGTCCCGAAGCTTTATTAATCATCTCCTCTGGAGTAGAATCCTGAAGCACGGCTGCTGCTTCAGTGGCGGCACGCTCGATTTCGGTGAGAGCTTCTGAGGGACGGGTTCGAATATGTACGGCAAGTGGTGGATCAAAGTTGGCCACGTCAGGTAATTCGATTTCAAGTTTCATGATACCGACGCGCACATGTCTGCGAAGGCGGTCTGCATAAACAAACCGGGAGCGATTATTACTGAATCCAAGAAGGAATGCCTTGAATCGACGTCGTGTTTCAACTGGACTGAGCGCCGCGCCAGTGTTACGCCCACCTCCTCCACCATCAGCATTCTCAGCACCTTCGCGGTTCTGATACGAATAGAACACGCTGCCCTGGTCCATTCCGTCCATGATTGCTGTGCTCTGAAAAGAACTGACCTTCGAAAGTGAACTTGCCACAGCTGGTGGCGGGTAAATCAGGATTGCATGGGCTACAGTATTACAATTCAAATGAGTACGAGCAACACAGAGGTGTTCTCTGTTTCGAAATTTTCGAGGGAATGTATATGATTGGTCAATATTTAATTACTGTGTGCCACTTATAAATTAAAATTTGAATGCTCTCATTACCAACGGTGGTAGATGTGAACATTTGAGGGTGCATATATAAGTAATTTACTGCTAAGTAGTTCGCCTTTTCGATTCAACAGATCTACAGAAAATTAGTTGAGCTGAATTGATTCAATCTGGCGATACTGTGCAGGTGACACTGTCTACAGGAGCAGGTCTATGACCTATGAAATAGTTTCATAGCCGAAGTTGTGCGTTCATAAGTTAGTAGTTTTGTAGGAATTCCAGTTTATTTCCACCAGTCTCAGCTCTGGTAATATAGAGAAATTAGTTCACCTGTACTATACAGTAAGCAACATTACAAAATGCATTTCAACATTTTATACTTTAGAAATACGAAAGGCAATAAGTGAAGAACACGTTTCTTTATATTTTACAGAAACAGTGTAGTTTAATTGATTTCTGAAGTGTACAAATTCCCCACTACTTTTAAACAATTGAAGATCGGAAACTCTGTGAATGTGTGCGAATCGTTGTGTCAAACAGCTGTTCGAAAATTAAAGTATCTTTCATTATATTCAACTACGCAACAATACCTCTCTGAAAATATAATCTGAAGATTCAGCACTAGTCTTTTTTGTTTTTGTCTCTTTGAGCCGACCAGTGCTCAGTGCCAAATATTTGCTGCAGAAGTACCAGAGCTACTTCCCCCAACTGTGTGTTGGAGCAGTCTGGCATTGCTTGGTAGATATTTCTGAATACTACCAGCGGTTAAACCGAACGTGTAATAAAAAAAGTGACCCTTAACATAATACATCGCCAGAAACAACGAGATTTCTGGTAGGACTGAGTTGAATATTGAGAATCAAAGTGTAACGTTGATTATTCATGAATGGAAGAATGTTTGTCTTCTTGGGTAGCAATTAATTGAAGAGTTTATAGACTGAAATGGAAATTCTCTACAAAACCAATAAATACTGCCAATGTATACATGAAGATATACTTTGATTAAACATGCTTCTCATATTTCGCATTCTTGTTTCTACGCATACGAGAATAGGCAATGTGAGAATTTTATGACGCCACTGTATGAGGTGTATCATCTATTTCAGTTTCCTGCCTACTGAAGCTACGCTAGAAATCTTAGATTGGAGCAAGGAAGTATACGAGCATTAAATCTCCAAATTTGCACGGTATCGAAAACACATGACAACTTGACTCTATCAAGAAACAACAATAGTAAGTGTAGAGCATATTGAATCTTTCGCTGAATAAAACCAAAGAACGTTAAATATTATAAATAAACTTGCTTTCACATAAATTTATTCTCAATCAGCTGAATGAAGCCACCATATGTCATTAGAGTCATCCCGAACTGTTGATCGAAATTAAATTTCTACTCAGTTTAGCGATTTGTACCTAATTGTACATTCCATCGTCTTCGCGTCTTATTACATTACATGGTATGAACCAAAAAGTATTACCCGATTGTAAAACTAGATGAGACTTCCCAAAAATTTTATTTTTCTTCTCTTCTGAGCTCCTAGTATCGGCTGTTCTTCAGACTTAAAGTTCAAGAGACCATCTACAAATCTTCTCAAGATTGATTTCCCGAAGTGTGGTTCTACTGCAGAATGCGCTGTAAGTATATTTCTGCAGCATTGCGAAAATAAGTTACGAACAGTTCGCAAATGAAGGAACGGAAGGGGTGATGCAACTCCGATAACGATTATTTAAAGTGTATTTATGCAGATTTCATAAATGCGTAGCACGAACAGTGTCTGAAATCTTCCAGCCAAGCCTATTCGGAGCTACAATCTGCGGAATGTGTTGAGATTCAAGTGATTCAAAAGGGCATCTGTGTGTTTTGGAGAGATTATGATTTCTGAGAGTCCTCAACCGAGCCCAGAATGCTTTCCGTTGACCGCACAAGATATGCTTGAAGATGGAACTATGAAAGGAATGAGCGAGCTTCTGTCCGGTGATCGAGTACAAGTGTCGCAAAATTCATTTTCAGAGGTTTTTCTCTTCATAAATAAGGATCCGACTACAGTGCCGGATTTTTTCCGCTTTTATACAGCAGCAGGATGTGCGTTACCGCTCATCGAAGTACAATAAATATATATATATATGAATGGGAAATCGAGCCTGCAGATTCGATATAATTTTGTGACAGTTTAAAGTGCACTGGTTCACTTGATACTGTCTAGAAAATTTCTGTATTTCGCGAAAGCGGCCTTTACAATCCCCAGAGTCTAAGCAGTGGTATTTCTATGATCGAGATTCAAAACTCAACTTACACTACCGTGACTGAGCCAAATGTAGCACAAGGCATACTCACTCCCTTTCGCTTCGCATATTCCATTATCGGGTTTACGGCTAATTTTTTCAATAATGCCTCAAAGGGACTGACAAGAACTTCTGCAAGTGTTTTCACTTGATTGTTTTGGTTTCTATAACAACTCGAACTCAAAATTTAAAGTAATTGATTAATTTCGAGAATTGCCTTTTTTGGTTTCTGGGATCTATCTTTGGTGCCATAGGGTACCATTTATTAGAATTTGAAACTATTCTGATAAACGCGGATAATAAAGTCCGAATGTCAAAATAGGTTCGGTTT
>JAAUYH010151233.1_pt1 | contig 24606 bp, 21 predicted proteins | sample 7278061 | NCBI WGS metagenome assembly JAAUYH01 (sample SAMN14350203, study PRJNA611818) | marine sediment metagenome | isolation source: surface marine sediment (0.6m) | place: French Polynesia: Moorea | collected 2018-08 | reverse complement strand
GTCATTTCCGTTACCACCGTCAAGAAAATCATCACCGTTACCACCAAAGAGGCGATCGTCTTCGTTCTCACCAATGATAAAATCATCACCGTTACCACCAAAAAGGCGATCGCTGCCAGCATTACCATTAAGGAAGTCATCACCATTACCTCCAAGAAGCTGGTCGTTACCGTTACCACCTTCTAAAGTGTCATTACCTGGATTACCTTCAAGGGTGTCATTACCATCTCCACCGTCAAGAGAATCATCACCTCTACCACCAGAGATAATATCATCACCAATGTTACCGTCAATAATATCGCCGTCATCCCCACCAGCGAGAATGTCATCACCATCTCCTCCTAAAAGGTTGTCTATGCCATCTCCACCGCCGATAGTATCGTTACCAGTACCCCCAGAGAGTAAGTCATCACCAGTTTCACCTTGAAGAACATCATCACCATCTTGCCCTAAGAGATTATCATTATCTTCTCCACCTAAGAGAGTGTCATTACCAGTACCCCCAGAGAGTAAGTCATTACCTGCTAGTCCACGAATTAGGTCATTACCAGTAAGTCCACGAATGATATCGCTTTGATTAGTTCCATCAAGGGTATCATCACCAGCAGTACCTTCAATGGGTGTGATGATTTGGAAATTGTCTATTAATAAACCAGAATTAACAACATCATCTCCAACATCAACAACTCCTAATCCTACTGTAATTGTTGTATCAACAGCAGACTCAAAGGTAAAGGTTTGATAACCAGTTTCTTCAAAAAATGGGCTAGAAGAAAGGACAAAAGTACTGTTGGTATCAGCTAGTTCTGAAGCAGAATAAATGGAGACAAAAGCAAAATCATTAAAAATGGTAGGAGTAAATTCATCGGTCAGAAAATTCCAATCAAAAGACAAAACTTGTCCAGCTTCTATGGTAATAGGAGCAAGTTGAATAGCTGAACCTTCGGTAGCATCGCCATTACCAAGGTTATCTATTTCTCCTGCATCTAATCCTAGAAAAGTCTCTAATTCAGCATCACTTACTGAACCAAAATCAGTGGTAATCAAAGCTTGAAACTCCCCGTCAGTAGGAGTTACACTAAAGTCTGCCGTTTCAATACTAGCAACGCCAATGGTTTCAAAGTCTTGGAAATCGCCAGTTTCAAAACTGAGGTTAAGCTCTTCAAACATCTCGAACAATCCTCCGATACGAGTTGGATCTATTTAATGTAAATGCTCTAAATACTCAGAACAATTTACAGGTTCATAATAGTATGTTCATTTCAAATCTTATGTGTTTTGGTTGACATCGATTATAAAGTTTATGTGTTTTTATTCCCATGAATTGTAAAGTTTTAGTAAACATAGAAAACTATGCTAAGTCAGGTAACGCGATCGCTGATTGGTTTATTTAATTGATGCGATCGCGTATAAATTATATTTAGCTAATGGAGAATAATGGAGATGAATTCCTTAAAAAAGATTTTTTAGGAAATTAAATTTAATAATTTCTGATCCCACAAAAAAAAATGAAGCAGATATTTTAGACATCTACCTCAACTGATAAAACTAAATATTATTTTGTAATAATTTCTAAGCAGTAACTAACTCAGGTTCAGGGCGTTTGCTGTTGCGGATACCTTCAATAGCTGCTGCATAATCAGGAGCTTTGAACACAGCAGAGCCAGCTACAATAGCATTAGCACCAACTTCAAGAATTTGCCAAGCATTATTGGGTTTAATACCACCATCTACTTCGATCCAGGGGTCTAAACCTCTTTCATCGCAGATTTGACGTAATTTACTAATTTTAGTGACCATTTCAGGAATGAAGCTTTGACCACCAAAACCAGGGTTAACACTCATAATCAGTACTAGGTCACAGACTGGTAAAACATAGTCGATGAGTTCTAGAGGAGTAGAGGGGTTTAGTACAACACCAGATTTTTTACCGAGGTCACGGATTTGGCAGAGAGTACGATGTAAATGGGGAGATGCGTTATGTTCTGCGTGAACAGAGATAATATCAGCACCAGCTTTAGCAAAGTCTTCTACATACTTCTCTGGTTCAACAATCATTAAGTGAACGTCTAAAGGCTTTTCAGTATAAGGACGAATTGCTTTAACAATTAATGGTCCAATGGTAATGTTAGGGACGAATCTACCATCCATAACATCAACATGAATCCAATCAGCACCAGCTTTATCTACAGCTTGGATTTCTTCACCTAAACGGCTGAAATCCGCTGATAATATTGATGGAGATATAACTACTTTTTTATCAGTCATAGTGTTGCCTCTCTAAACGTCCGATTTTGGTATCGATCTTAACAATAATTTTAGCTTCTCTCGCCTACCATACCACATTCTTTATCAGCATTAATACTCATAAAACTAAATATATTGAATACTAGAACTCTACTTGAGTTAGTCTTTGTTGTAGCATTCGAGGAAAAGCGGAATAGTATTTTTGATTGAGAGGAGAAGGGTGGGGTAAAGGGAGTAGGGTAATGGATTTACTAACAGTGTTTCCCTCTTCGTCAGTAGCGGTTAGGGGAATAGTTAACTTAGCTTCAAAGCGATCGCCTCTTCTGAAAAAACTATCTATCTCTCCTTTTTCGCCGTAGGGTGCATACCATTTAAAAGCTTCTGTACCGAGGGTAATAATTTGATTTCCTTGCCAATGTACTACTAAAAGACGTTCGATGTAGGGACGAAAGCGTTTTTTTACTTTTACAGGATACGCTTTATTGCCAGGAGGTTTATAGGGTACAGTATTAGTTAAGAGAACGCGATCGCATACTGTTTGTAATTCTTGGGGACTAGTAGCTTGTTTCTGATGAATGACTTGATAAAATCCCTGACGCACTAAAGTACCAGCAGCACCGATCAGAGGTTGTCTTGCATGAACTTCATCTTTACCTAAATCTCTGCCAAAAAAACATAAAGGACTTTGTAAGTTTCCCGCGTATAAAACAGGAGAAGTAGGGTCGAGATTAGCAGATTTATATACAGGGATATCTATAGGGAATTCTTCTCGTTTTGCTTCTGTTTGTATCTGACTGATTAAAGTAGCAATATCGGACATAAACCTTGACTATTTCGGATTTTTCCCAGTCTGCCAGTCTCCCCATCCCCTAGTCAACCATTAACAGTAATTAGTAACCAGTAATCAGTAATCAGTAATCATTATTCAGTAATCAGTAATCATTATTCAGTTGTGGTGACTTGCTAATTGTGTGCAAAGCTACTTAATTTGGTGGCGCAGGGGGGTTAGGAATCTGATAGGGATTAGAAAGACCTGGTATTTGGGGGACTGAGGGGATAGAAGGACTAGGTTCAGAAGGCTCAAACCCAGGAGGAACAGTAGCTAAGGCAACGCGATCGCCTCCTACTTGTCTCAATATATCTAAAACTTCTACTACTTCTCGATAGGTAGTATTTTTAGAGGCATATAGTACCATTCGACCATTAGGATTATTCTCGTTGTAATCTTTAAGACGAGCAGATAATAAACTTCTAGTAACTGGTTGCTGTTCTACATATATTTGACCAATATCATCAATAGCGATAATTAATAAATCTCGTATTTGAGGTGTAGCTGTTTTAGCTTGAGGTAACTCCTGAGTAATAGCTTGTTGACGAGAAAAGTTAACTGCTGCGAGGATAAAGAAAGTCAGAATACAAAAAATAACGTCAATTAGGGGGAGAAGTTCTATTTTGACTTCACTATTACTAGTTTCATCTTGCCACAGTCGAAAACGACGGATTGGTGCTGGAGTATTTTGATAGGAAGTTGTTTTCTTTCTCGAAGTCATACTTAATTTATGTAACAGGGGAATGGGGAATGGGGTGTGGGGAGATTGGGGATTGGGGGAATAGGGGAATGGGGGATTGGGGGATTGGGGGAATTAACTACTTGCTACTTAACTAAAATTTATCGGACTGATGCAAGAGGTTTATTCCTGATCGAGATTGGGAGATAGTTTGGGATTAAAACTGAATTTTTCTTGGTCCATATCTGAATTAAGATTTATTGATGGTTCACTCAGATTCATTTCTTCGTGTTCAAACCATTTTTGACGATAGAGAACTTCCAACTGACTTCCTGTTTTACGAAATATACGAACTCGACTTGCCCAAAAACTCTGAAATAGACGATAAAAAGATAAACTAACAATTGCCACTACCAATCCTACCGCCGTAGAAATTAAGGATTCTCCAATTCCGGTAGTTACTCCAGAAGTAGAAGCTGTACCCAGATCGCTAATTCTAATAGAACCCAAAGCTTTAATTAAACCCCACACTGTCCCCAATAAACCCAGTAAGGGAGAAAGTGCAATTATAGCTTCTAAGACCTTTTCTCCTTTACGCATTTTTGCTAATTCATCATCCGCAGCAGCTTCTAAAGCTAGGTGAAATACCTCTGGATCGGGGTTAGATAGTTGCAAAGGGGAATAAACAAAATTTGCTAGAGGATGATTTTTGGCTTCTTTGGCAATTTTGGCAACTAAATCCCAATTCAGATTAGCTGCATCCATAATTCTTTTGAGAAGTTTCTTTTCTCTCAGTAAAACCGTTAACCAAAACCAAATGCGTTCTAAGATAGTAGCTACAGAAATAATGGAGAGAACCAGTAGAGGCCAGATTGTCACTCCACCTTTAATAATAATTTCTTCTAGAGTCACGGTAGCAAATTACCTCCAATAGATAATTCTGATTTAGCCTACACTATCTTGGTAAAGAATCAATTAGCCATAATAACCAAATTATGTCATTGTTGCACCCATTCTAGATGTTGGGGTAATAGCTTCGCTAAATCATACTTTTCGAGGATAGTTTCTCTAGCTCTAGTTCTGATTTTTGCCATTTTATCGGGATTATCCAAAGCTTCAAGAATTTTATCCGCTATTTGCTTCGGAGAGAAAAAGTCCACCAGCAAACCATTAACCCCATCTTCAATCACTTCTTGTACTGGGGCTGTTGCTGAACCTACTATTAAACATCCTGTAGATAAAGCTTCTAACATCGACCAGGATAAAACAAAGGGACGAGTTAGGTAAAGATGAACTGAAGAGGCTTGTAATACTTGTAAATATTCGTGATAGGGTAGTAAGTCGGTAAAATGAACTCGATTCATATCTAGAGGGAATTTTTCTAGCATGGCATCTTTATAAGTTTTACCATCGGGAAGGGTTTTACCGTAAGCCACACGATTTTTACCCACAATCACAAAATGACATTGAGGGCGTTGCTTTTCTAAGATTGAGATGGTTTCAATTAATTGGGGAAAACCCCGATAAGGCTCCATTCCTCTGGCGACGTAAGTCACAATTTCTGACACTTCTGAGAGGTCTAAATTGATACGGGGTAAAACTAATTTGGCTTCTGGTTTGGGTTGAAAGTAGTTGGTATCTATGCCGTCATGATTAACTTTTATTTTAGAGTGAAATTCAGGGGGGAACTGTCTTCGTTGCCAATTAGTAGGAGAAAGACCGCGATCGCAACTGTATAAGTCAATTAAAATTGGCGCGTTTTTAATGCGAATTCTTGCTTCATCGTCTGCATTGATCGGATCGCTAGGGTCAAAATCTGCATCTGAACCATGAGCATTATAAAACCACTCGAAGTAACATAATAATTTGGCTCTGGGAAAAATATCTTTCGCAAAAAGAGTAGGTCCCCAACCAGAATGACCATATACTATATCAGGGGTAAAGTTATTGTCTTTGAGTTGTTGGGCTAAACGATATACCGCTTGACCTTCTAATACAGCATTTTCTAGGGGTCTAACATAGTGATGGGTTTCTGGTCTAGCAGTGCGAGATTTTTCATAGAGTACTTTAGCTACTCCTGCAATTTGACCTTCTTTACGATTAGTTCCAAAAACTACTTTATTTTTGGGGTCTTTTCCTAAAGTAGCTGCTAAATGGCGAAACTGGGCAGGAAAGTTAGGATGTAGAAATAAAATACGCATTGAGGCTTAAAGTTTTTTTCTAGTATATTTTCTTTAAAGTATGAGGGATGAATGATAAGGGACTCAGAATCTTCTCAAGTATGAGGGATGAATTATGAGGTCGAGGGATGGCGAGGTTGCCTCGCCATATCCAATCGACCTGTTGAGGGACTCAGAATCGTCTAAAGTAGCAGGCATTAATTATAAGGGATGAGAAATCATCATGTCTTACAAACATCAGTTTTTCCGAATTCTTGTTGTGACATCGATCGCTTTACTGGCTTGGGTAGTAATTACAGTTTCTAATATCAAAACTGTTTTAGCACTAGATTATCCTATTGCTCAAATCAATCCTAATAATCTCAATGTAGGTAAGCAATTATACTTAGAAAATTGTGCGGGTTGTCATATTCCCCTTCCTCCACAAATTCTTCCTACTGATAGTTGGCAAAATCTTTTAAATAATTCTAGAAATCACTATGGTGAATCTTTACCTAAAATTAGTAACTTAACTACTCGGTTGATGTGGAATTATTTGAGGGTTTTTTCTCGTCCTTCTTTGCAAGGAGAAAGAACTCCAGAATATGTTACCAATTCTCGCTATCTTAAAGCTCTTCATCCTCAGATAGATTTACCAAAACCTACGACTCACCAAAGCTGTACTCTGTGTCACCCTAAAGCAGCGCAACTCGATTATCGTAGTTTAAGCGATGAGTGGAGTTTAGACTAAACTTCAGTTAATTACTTTATATTACATTTATTTGATATTTCTTTCGCCCCTGAATCTCTAACATTAGGAGATACGACGATTTCAGAAGGAACATTACTAGCTATCAATGGCGAAATTGGAACAACCGATATCTATGCCATTGATAAAAATACTGGCACAGTAATTGCAACTCTTGTCACTGAATTTGGGACTAATCACATATTTGGTGGTGCTTACCATCCTCAAAGAGATACATTCTTTCTAGTTCAGGATAAACTTACTGAAAGTTTAATAGCTGAAATTAACCCCATCACTGATGCTGTAATAAATACTTTTAGCCCTGGGGAAGGTTACATTATTAATTTTGGCGATTTGGAAATTAGTGACACGACTGGTAATTTATTTGTTGTATCTAGTGATGAAGACTGCTCTGTAAAACCTACCCAAAACTAGACAAGCTAGATTGGCGTTTACTATCTGCTTCACACGAGACTGTCCGCAGCAACGGACGGCTTAAACTTTTGAGGAAACCTCAAAAGTCGCGTCCTCCCCCATCCACAGACCTTAAAGTGACCGAACCAGCCACTAGAGATTGAAGATTTAAACTAGCGTTCAAATCTCTATCTTTTTTCATTTTGATCTAACTTCATCCTAAAACATTACTGATTATCAATGTCGTGATGATTATTGAATTGTTCAGAAATATTTATATTCTTTAAGAGCAGTTCTTGATGACGAAGACTAGTAAGAGCAACTTCCCAAGTAAAAGTAAAAGACTGAAACGATTCGGCTGTAATCAAATCTTGATCTAAATCGATTACGACCTGGGTCAAAATCTTAAATAACTCTTGTCGTAGTTGTTTGAGTTTTTCTAACTCTTGAAGGGTATTAATTTGAGCAATTAATTTTAATAATTCTAAATTATACATATCAGCATGATTCTTTTGTTTTCCCTGTAGTCTGATTTTCAGTTGCCAAATTCCAGAAACTAACAGCATCATTACTGAAAGCAATAAGCCCATCAGTTCGGCATATTCGAGCCAAAAGCTGGGCTTATCTTGGTCATAGTAAGTTTTGGCACCAGAGTGAAATATAAAACCTCCCTGCGGTAATGATTTAGCCATAGGAATCATTACTGCTTTAGAGTATTGTGTAGCTAAATCACTTTTGGCTTCAAATAAAATACGAGTAATTTTATAGACAACAGAGGAATCTAAATCACTATGGGTGATTAGTACAGCTCTCACTGCTACGGAAGATAAGTCTTGCTTCGGAATAGGAATTGCTCCATTATATGTCCCTTTAGGTATTGTGGTAGCTTCTAATGAGGGTAATACTAACTGTAGAGCCTTAGCTTGATCAATAGGCACTAGATTAATCTCTGGATTTTCAAGTAATTTTAGTAATGCTTCGTTACGTAATGCAGTAACAATAAATAAAGCATCTACATCTCCTTGATTCAGTGCTTCATTGGCTTGAGATAGACTTAGACTGATGGGTTTAACATCATCCTCATCTAAACCATAATGTGCTATTAATTCCCAAAAAAGAGCGTAAGAACGACTTCCTTTAGGCATCAAAGCGATCCGTTTTTCTTTTAAATCTTTAACTTGATTAATTTTAGATTCCCCCCTAACAATCAAATGGAATACTTCAGGGAATAAAAAAGCGATCACTCTTGTTTCCTTTTCCAGAGGCGTATCACTTTGAATCAAGGCTAAATCAACATGACCTTGATGAAGTAACTGTTGATTTTCCACTGACCCTTTGGTTGCTAAGACTTTAATTGAAATAGAAGGATTATGCTTGGCTACAATCTGACTAAAAGCTTGTCCAAAAGCATAGTATTCTCCTTCTTTAGCAAAAGTGGCAATCGTCAGATTATTTTTGGGACGGTATTTTCTCAGTAGTTCCCCAGTCCACCAAATTCCAGCAATAAAGCTTAAAATCAAGATGCCTAAACCAAGTTTTTGTTTGAACAATAAGAAAGAATTATTTGCCTTTTGTCCTGACTTATTGGTTAGGTTTAGTTGTGGCAACTTTTTATCCGATTTTGTTTCTGGCATAAGTTAAGTATAGTCATTCTAAATGAATTATGAGAGTGAGAAATTTCCGAGGAAGATGATCTTATCTTTTATCGTTAAGGCGATCTCCTTCTTCCCAGACTTTCCCTACAGGCGATCGCAATTTGAATAACTACTGATTTCAAAATAAAGGCTGAAACTAAGGATACCAAATTACATAGATCCGACACATTGCTCCTATATGTCTCAAGAGAAATTGCCACAATAAGGATAGAAGTAATGATAGATATCGCGGATATGACATACATCATCCCACCACAACATAGTAACCAAGTATTGATTTGCCTTGAAGCCATAGAAAAAGTTTATGGTCAGGGAAATACGGCGGTTCACGCTTTAGATGGAGTTGATTTAATTATTAATCAAGGTGAATACTGTTCCATTATGGGAGCATCTGGCTCAGGAAAATCTACGGCGATGAATATTATCGGTTGTTTAGACCGCCCTACTGCTGGACAGTATTATCTAGATCGTGCGGATGTTTCTGGCTTAGATGATGAACAATTGGCGACTATTCGGAATGGTCAAATTGGCTTTGTGTTTCAGCAGTTTCATTTATTACCCCACATGGATGCTCTAGAAAATGTTATGCTACCTATGGTATATGGGGGAGTTCCTTATCAGGAAAGACGAGAACGGGCTACTGAAGCTTTAATTAAAGTTGGTTTAGAAAATAGACTCCACAACAAACCTAATCAACTCTCGGGAGGACAACAACAAAGGGTTGCGATCGCAAGGGCGATAGTAAATAGACCTCTACTCTTACTGGCGGATGAACCGACGGGCGCGTTAGACTCCCACACGACCCGAGAAGTAATGAACATTTTTGGGGAATTACATAGTAGTGGGATCACTGTAGTTATGGTGACTCACGAACCAGAAGTGGCTCGTTTGACTGACCGAATTGTCTGGTTTCGAGATGGCAAAGTGATTTATCCCCACCTCACTCCCGAAGAAATGTTAAGTGTTGCAGTAACTTCGTGATTTCGACGAATTTTTGTGAAGAAAAAGTGTTTATTGTCAAGAGTTTGCGTGAAAATCCCAACTAAGATGTAATATTAAGTTAAGTAATCTGTATTTTTATATACTAAAATTACAATTATGGCAAGTCAGAGTAAGTAAGAAAAATATGGACATCGTAGGAGTATAAATCTCCTGTCCTCAAAGTCTAGTCAAGCTCTGAAATTTAGTCAACACCGCGATTAGAGATGCTTCCTAGCCGGAAGCCTCTCTCGCGGTCAAAATGTTGTTTATCAAAGAGGGGTAATCAATAGGCTAGTGAATCCAAAACCAATGGTTACTTCAAACCGAAATTTAGCGGAAAAACAGCCATCAGGTTATGACCCAAAAGCGATCGCCAAATATTATAGCAAAAGACCCTGGCTCGTTTTGTGGCGTACCATCCAATTAATCTGGTTATTTGGTAATTTTCTCCTACACCTGCTCTGGGACAATTGGACAAACCAGCAAGAATCAAACAAACTAGAACGGGCTAGAGAGTTACGTCAAGTCCTGACTAAGTTGGGTCCGACTTTTATTAAGGTGGGACAAGCTTTATCCACTAGACCCGATTTAATTAGGCGTGACTTTTTGGATGAGTTGATTAAGCTACAAGACCAACTACCCCCTTTTGATAACCAAACAGCTTTTAAAATTATTGAAACTGAGTTAGGCTGTTCTATCCAAGAAGCTTACAAAGAAATTTCAGCCCATCCTATAGCAGCAGCTAGCTTAGGTCAAGTATATCAAGCCGTATTGCATACAGGAGAGGAAGTAGCAGTTAAAGTACAGCGTCCTAATTTGCGCCCGCTCCTGAAACTAGATCTTTGTCTGATGCGGTGGGGTGCTGCTTGGCTGGCTCCGTGGCTACCATTAAATTTAGGGCATGATCTAACTTCAATTGTAGATGAATTTGGGATCAAACTTTTTGAAGAGATAGACTATCTCAATGAAGCGAGAAACGCAGAAAAATTTGCAGCCAATTTCCAAGAAGACCCAGAAGTAAAAGTTCCTCAAATCTATTGGCAATATACTGGAGGGTCTGTGCTAACCCTAGAATGGATTAACGGGATTAAACTAACAGACCTATCCAAACTCAAAGCTGCGGGTTTAGATGCTGATGAACTAATTAGAATTGGTGTCACTTCTGGTTTGCGTCAACTACTAGAACATGGTTTTTTTCACGCCGATCCTCATCCAGGAAATCTGTTTGCTACCCTAGATGGTCGCATGGCGTATATTGACTTTGGCATGATGGATCAGCTAGAGGAAGATACAAAAGAAACCCTAACTAGTGCGGTAGTACAACTGATTAATCGAGATTATTCCGCTTTAGCAAAAGATTTTGTAACTTTAGGGTTCCTTACCCCTAACACTGATATTAAGCCTATTATCCCTGCTTTAGAGAAGGTTTTAGGGAAAGCAATGGGGGAAAGTGTGGCGCATTTCAACTTTAAAACCATCACCGATGAATTTTCTGAGTTGATGTATGAATATCCTTTCCGTGTTCCTGCAAAATTTGCTTTAATTATTCGTTCTCTGATTACTCAAGAAGGTTTAGCTTTAAGTCTCAACAAGAATTTTAAAATCGTAGAAGTATCTTATCCCTATGTTTCTCGCCGACTTCTAACAGGGGAATCTCCCCAACTACGCAAACGCCTCCTAGAAGTTTTAATCAAAGATGGCAAATTCCAGTGGGAAAGATTAGAAAATATGATTGCGATCGCTCGTTCTGACCGTGCTTTCGACCTCTTACCCACAGCCCAACTAGGGATACAATACTTGTTATCGGAAGAAGGTCAATATTTACGTCGTCAATTGTTACTGGCTCTAACAGAAGATGAAAGATTGCATACAGAAGAAGTACAAAGACTTTGGGTGTTAGTAAAAGACGAGTTGAAACCACAAAAAATCTGGGATTTGGCTTTCACTACTTTTCGCGAAATGTCCACTGCTAGAATAGCTGCTATCATACCCACAGAAGTTAATTAATAGGGATAAAGTATGAAGGACTCAGAAGCAAGAAGGGATGAGGAATGAAGGACTCAGAAGTAATAAGTAATAAGTAATAAGTAATAACCATCAATCCCCTGACCTCTGACCCCTGACCTCAATCCTCATCTCTCATAATTCATCCCTCAACAGGTCGATTGGATATGGCGAGGCAACCTCGCCATCCCTCGACCTCATAATTGATCCTTAAATCACTGCTTTGTGCTAGAAGATAAATCTGCCATTTCTTGTAAGATACCGTTAATTTCTTCTCTGGTAGTAGTGATTTTTTCTGTAAGGGACTTGCTGATTTTTATTTGATTTTCTAACTGTTCCTGCTTAGGTTGAATAGTATCCATAAACTGTTTGAGACAGTCATTTAGCTCCATTGCCAGAGATTTCCACAGACTATTGATATAGTTTTGTTTGAGTTCTGTAAAACTTGCTTCTAATTGTTCCTTTACTTTTTTCCTTTCTCTAGGTAAAGCATTAATACTAAGCATTCCAAATAATATAGACAGCACGAAAGCAGAAGCATCTAGAGAAGCAACATTAAATAACATTTGTCCTCCAAAACCTGTGACTGCTGCTACCACTCCCAATTTGCCACAGTTATTTAGTCCTTTATCTGCTGCTAGTTTAATATTTTCTGACATCTCTTTAGTATTTACTTGGCTACTATCTATAGAAGGAATAATAAAATTGTCTTGTCCTATTTCAATAGCAGTTTCTAAATCTTCTGTAGCTTCTCGAATAATACGACCTCTATAAGTTACGAAAGTAGCAGTTGCTTCTTGAAAAATATTTTTGAGATTGTTATCAAGTTGTGCTTCTTCAATTGCTTTTATTAGCTTATCTTCTAGTGGGTCATCTTCATTAGTAATGCGCTTTTTAGCAACATTGACGAAAGATATCTTTTGATCTACTACCTTGCAAATAGATTGGAATAAAATACGGAAAAGTTCATCAATGTTGCCCTGGAAAATACCAAAGAGCATTTTATATTCTTCTAGTCTTTCTTGGATTCTTCTGAGAGTACGGTCTATGATGGTTTTTTCCGCTTCGAGCTTAGTTTGAATTTCTTGATTTTTCTGTTCTAATTGTTCTAAATAAACTAATAAAGAATTCTGAGGTCCTTGTAACTTGATTTTTGTTTTTTCCCCTTCTGCCAGAAATTCTAATAAAAAACTTTTCAGAATATCTATGCCTTCACCTGTTTGAGCAGAAATTTTAAATAAAGGAGGTACATCAGTAAAAATCTTCCCTAGTCCTTCAGAAATGTAATTAGTAATTTCTTCTATTTGCTCTGGTTGAATCAGATCGATTTTGTTAAGAGTGACGATAACTTTACGGGACCAAATTTTATCTACTAAATTCAGAAAATCTTGCTCTGATTTGCTGAGAGGACGTTCTATAGAGGAGACAAATAAAATAATATCTGCTTGTTTGAGATAGCTTTCTGTTATTTCTTGATGTTGTTCAATAATTGAATTTGTCCCAGGACTATCAATAAAGACTAAACCCCCTAAACCTTCAGGATTATAAGGTTCAATGTTTTGAGTAGTGGGTAAAATTCCTACTGGGGCGATGGAATTTCCTCCTAAGCAATTGAGTAAGCTAGATTTTCCCGAATTAAATTCACCACAAATAAAAATCGAAAAAGGATTACTAAGTTGTTGCTTGATTCCTGCTACATCAGGAGTAAAATCGGGAAACAAGTTTTGTGCCTCTACAAACAATTCTTCAACCTTTTCAATAATTTGCAAACTGCGATTAAAAAGTTGTTTTTGTTTATTAGAAAGAGTTAGAGGCATGATCGATCTTGGGTAAATTACAAGTTTACAAAATTAAGATGAGAAGGGGGCAAACTACAAGTAACAACATTGCGCTTTTAGGTTAACAATTAGCCACAGCTTCAATAGCTGCTTCTAGGGCGATCGCAATATGAGTCCAGTGTGTACCTCCTTGACAAAAAACAGTATAAGGTTCTCTCAAAGGGCCATCCGCAGAAAACTCGGAAGTACTACCATCGATAAATGTTCCTCCCGCCATGACTAATTCACTTTCGTAACCAGGCATTTTAGAAGGGACGGGTTCGAGATAAGAATCTATAGGAGAATATTTTTGTATAGCTTTACAGAAAGCAACGAGTTTTTCACGAGAGCCTAATTGAATACCTTGAATTATATCTCGACGAGTTTCTAAGGGTAAAGGGTTAACAGGGTAGCCTAGTTGGTCAAAAACATAGGCAATCAAGTGACTGCCTTTAATAGCTTCTCCTACCATCTGAGGCGCGAGAAATAATCCCTGAAACATGAGACGGTTTTGGTCTAGGGTAGCTCCGCCACTACTTCCGATACCTGGTGCTGTGAGCCTACAAGCTGCTGCTTCTACTAATTCTTTCTTGCCTGCAATGTAACCACCTGCTGTTACAATTGTACCACCAGGATTTTTGATCAAAGAACCAGCCATTAAGTCTGCTCCTACTTCTGTAGGCTCTCGGTCGGTAACAAATTCACCATAACAATTATCGACGAAACAGACAGTATTAGGATTTTGTGATTTGACGATGGCGACAATTTTGGCAATGTCTTCTAGGGAGAGACTTTTACGCCAAGAATATCCACAAGAGCGTTGAATTAAAACTAAACGGGTTTGTTTTTGGATACTATTACCTAGTTGATCCCAATCAACTTCTCCTGTTTCTGTTAAATCCAATTGACGGTATTGGATGTTAAACTCAGCAAGAGAACCTTGGCTGTTGCCTCTGATACCGATTACTTCTTCGAGAGTGTCGTAAGGCGCGCCTACCACTGCTAGCATCTCATCCCCTGGACGGAGTACGCCAAATAAAGCACAGGCGATCGCATGAGTCCCAGAGACAAATTGCACTCTAACAGCAGCAGCTTCCGCGCCCATAATATCAGCAAAAACTCGATCCAAAGTTTCTCTCCCCAGATCATCATGTCCATAACCAGTAACACTAGCAAAATGCTGCACTCCGACACTGCGATCGCGAAAACTCGTTAAGATTTTTTTCAAATTTCCCTTGACCTGAGTGTCAATACCAGAAAAAATCGGTAATAGTGCTGTTTCTGCATTTTCTAGTAGAGTAGAACTATCTATCATTCAGTAAAAATGTCTCTTTGGCTGACCACTATTGATTGCAAAGCATTATCCAATTTAATGTTAATCTCAATTTTTGGTCAAGGTATAAAATACAGGACGAATTTACTGCTATGGACAGCACTGAGAAAAAAAAGAATTATTCAGTCATTATGTTCTAGTTTTGCTCTGTCCTTAGTTTTTTAGTCTAAGACATGATAAAACCTGGTTTAATGATTGATACTTTTATCAAGTTGAGAATTCAGGTTATTAAATGACAATTGCTACATCAGAAACACTACCTCTATCTTGGGGCGTTATTTTTTACATGGCTACAATTCACTTGGTAGCATTGCTAGCCTTGATTCCCAGCAATTTTAGTTGGGGTGCTATAGGAGTGGCTTTCGCGCTTTATTGTATTACAGAATGGGGTATTACTGTAGGATTCCACCGTCTAGCGACTCATCGTAGTTTTGAAACCACAAAACCAGTAGAATACTTTTTTATATTTTTAGGTACTCTAGCTTGTGAAGGAGGGCCAATCGACTGGATTGGTCTGCATCGTATTCATCATAAATACTCTGATACTTCCTCTGACCCTCATGATTCTAATAAAGGATTTTTATGGAGTCATTTAGGTTGGATGCTTTATGACAACCCTGCTGATAAAGAGATTCATCGTTATGTAAAAGATGTTGACAAAGACCCTTTTTATCAATTCTGCCAAAAATGGATGATTCCTATTCAAGTTGTTTTAGGCTTGATTTTATTCTTTACTGGTGGCTGGTCTTGGGTAATTTGGGGCATTTTCGTGCGTTTAGTGGTAGTCTTCCACTGTACCTGGTTGGTTAACAGTGCTACTCACAAATTTGGTTATCAAACTCACGAATCTGAGGATAATTCTCGAAATTGCTGGTGGGTTGCTTTATTAACTTTTGGAGAAGGTTGGCATAATAATCACCATGCTTTCCAATACTCTGCGCGTCATGGTCTTCAGTGGTGGGAAATAGACATAACTTGGATGATCATTCGCTTACTTGAAATTTTAGGGTTAGCCAAAAATATTAAGCTACCACCGGCAGGAGTTAAGCAAGCCTAAGTCCAATTTAATCTAAATAATTATAGGTGATAGATAGTTGCGAGGGTAGCTGGTTCTATTACCTATTTTTTATTGTTATCTTAGTTAGAGAAATAATCAACCCAGATGGTTAGAGGTGCAACAATAAAGAAGGTTTAGGGAACAATAAATTTTATATATACCAAAATAATTACCTAATTACTTGACGATTCTTCATGTTTTCTATCTATATACTCACTTATAACGAAGAAATAGACATAGCTGATTGTATTGAATCAGCTTCATTATCCGACGACATTATAGTAGTTGATTCTTTTAGTACAGACCGAACTGTCGAAATTGCATCTAATTATCCTGTCAGAATTGTACAACACAAATTTGAGAGTCATGGCAGACAAAGAACGTGGATGCTAAAGGAAATAGATACAAAATATGAGTGGGTATATATTCTAGAAGCAGATGAAAGAATGACCTCTGAATTATTTGCTGAATGTGTTGCTGCAATAGAAAGTAATCGGGCGATCGGGTATTATGTAGCAGAAAGAGTAATGTTTATGGGTCGATGGATTCCTCACAGTACTCAATATCCCCGCTATCAGATGCGTTTATTTAATAAAAAGAAAGTCTGGTTTACTGATTATGGACATACAGAAAGAGAAGTATGTGATGGAGTGACTGATTTCCTTAAAGAAACTTATCCTCACTACACTTCGGGAAAAGGTTTGAGTCGTTGGATAGATAAACACAATCGTTATTCGACAGATGAAGCAGCAGAAACTATCCGTCAATTAGAAAAAGGTAAAGTCAATTGGAAAATTTTATTTTTTGGTAGATCGGAAGTAGAAAGAAGAAGGGCTTTAAAGGATTTATCTCTACGTTTACCTTTTCGCCCTTTGATTCGTTGGTTTTATATGTATTTTTTACTCCGTGGATTTTTGGATGGTAAAGCTGGTTTTGCTTGGTGTACTCTACAGGCTTTTTATGAGTACCTTATTCTCCTAAAAGTAGAAGAGATGAAACAATCTTCTAACCCCAAGTAGGATGGGCGATGCCCCGCCCTACTTTAGTTGGGAAAGGCAAGAGGCAATAGGCAAAACATTCAGAGAATTGGTGTATAGCAGTATTTTTTGAAATTGGTATAACAATCATCAATCAACAATTAGCCATGAGCCATGAGCAATTAGCAATTAGCAATTAACAATTAGCCCTGCGGGTTCGCCAGTCGCTTATGGGGGAAAGCCGATCCGCTGTCTCTTGAATTCATTTCAAGAGCTTGTAAGGGGGAGTCCAAGACCGCGGGGGCTTCAAAATTAACAATTAACTTTTCATCAATTAACAATTAACTATCAATTGTTATTTCATAAATAGGGTATTTTCCAAATTTACCAAGACTATTAAATTTAATTTGGTACTGTTGATTATCTTGAGTGAATTGTAAATTTTCTGGGTTGGCTTTAGGTAAATTGCAACGACGATGGGGATAACAGATATAGGTAAATTTGGTTTTTTGCTGGAGTATTAAACCTTGACTTAGTTTAATAATTTCTGACTCTGTGGGGACAGTAAAGAAGATTTTATTATTAGTCGCTGCTTCTAGGGCTTGTCCGACAAATTCATGAGAAATTACTACTATTTCAAGATCATTTTCTCGTAAAAATGCTACTGCTGGTTGAATATCCTGATTATTTTTATCTAGTAATTGAGTTGCTTGCACACTGTTGGTATAAATTCCCATAGTTCCCAAAGCAACAATAGTAATCAAAGCTATATTGTAAATCAGTTTATTGGCTTTTGCTTTAATAGCTTTGAATTCTAAAGTGGTAACTAATATAGTAATTGGAACTAGAATCAAGAAAAACCTTACTCCCCATTGTTTTCCTCCTGCAATTAATCCCGCAGTTCCTACTGGTACTAAAATAGACACTCCAATAATAAAGAGAAGGCATCCTAAATAACCGGCAACTAATTTCAAGTTGAAATCAACAGTATTGTTATTTTTACCAGAGAAAATTTTTTGAATTAAAAATAGGAATAGATAGAGTAAGGCAAAGTTAATAATTGGTAAATATTCTGGTAAAGCCAAAGTCATTCCTGTAAAATTATTCCAAGCTCCGATAAGGCGATCGCTGATGGAAGGTTTTTCTACAACTTGAATTCCATGAATACCTAAAGCATAACCATAAATTAATTTATTGGATAAGAAAAAGCCCCCCACAGTCAGAAACATACTACTGAGAAATAGAATTTTCTGTTGGGCTAAAAAACTAATTTCTTTTAACGGAATAAATTTATGGATAGGTGTTTTTTGTAGTAAAGGTTCAGTGGCAGTAACTAAAATCACACCTGTAATAACGGCTACCATACAAAGAAATTCTGGTCGAAACCACACAGATAAACCAATGAAAATTCCACTCAGAATAGCAGTAGTTCTAGAATTACCTTGGGGATAGCCAAAAATACACCATAAAGATAATCCAGCAAAGCACAAAGCCACTGCTAAAGTGTGTTCCCAATACATAGCACTATAGACAGTAAGATAGGAACTGAAAATTAATAAAATTAAGCCAACAGTTGTGACAAAATTATCTAGTTTTAATTTGATACAGTCTAAGTAAAAAACTAACCACACTATCCAACAAGATACCAAAGGAACTATATATAAACCCCGTTCTCCAAACCAAGCGTAAAAAGGAGCAGTGACTAAAGGAAAAGTGTAGGGAAAAGTAATATAATATTTGTCGGCGACATGATACACATAAGGTTCATCATAAGGATACAAACCATCGTTCCATAAATCTTGGATCCAGGTTTCTTGGGGGATTACTAAATCAAACCGTAATGTTCCTGAACCTAACTGTTTGGCTAGTAGAGCTTTTAAACCTCCATCTCCACTAAAATAAACTCCATCTAAAGCTTTTCCCTGAAGATATAGAGAAAATAAAATTCCTACCAATATAATGACCACAGGAACAGAAAGATATTTTAATTTCATTGAAAATTAGCAACTTGATAAAAAAATGTATGATGTAAAGCCAGTTGATTTAATTTTAGAAACAGCTAATCAAGGACAAGATATTTCTGAAGCAGAAGCAGTAATTCTACTAAAACAACAACATCCTGACATAAAGAGAGCTATTCAGGAAACAGCAGACCGCCTGAGAAAAAAACAAGTAGGGGATACTGTAACTTATATTATCAACCGCAATATTAACTTTACGAATATCTGTGAACAACATTGTAGCTTTTGTGCTTTCCGCCGTGAGGCAGGAGAAACAGGGGCATTTTGGTTAAATAGTGACGAAATTTTGGCAAAAACTAGGGATGCGGTGGAACAGGGTGCGACAGAAATCTGTATGCAGGGAGGACTTAACCCAGAAGCCAAATTACAAGGTAAATCTCTCGCTTATTATCAGCAGTTAGTAACCACTATTAAAAATCAGTTTCCCCAAATTCATCTTCATGCTTTCTCTCCCCAGGAAATAGAATTTATCGCCAGGGAAGATGGTATTAGCTACGAGGAGGTAATTCTTACTCTACAAGATACAGGAGTAGGATCGATGCCAGGGACAGCAGCAGAAATTTTAGATGATTCGGTGCGAAAGATTATTTGTCCCGAAAAGCTCAATAGTGAAACTTGGTTAGAAATAGTAGGAATGGCTCATCGCCTGGGAATGCCCACTACTAGTACTATGTTATCGGGTCATATCGAAACTCCCGAGCAACAAATTCAACATTTGGGGAAATTGCGATCGCTGCAACAACAAGCCATAAACAATAATTATCCCGCTAGAATCACCGAATTTATTATCCTACCTTTTGTGGGAGAAGAAGCACCCTCACCCCTAAGAAAAAGAGTGGGAAGAGATCAACCCGTACTAGCAGATACTTTACTATTAACTGCGGTAGCTCGCATTTTTCTCGGTAACTGGATACCCAATCATCAACCTAGTTGGGTCAAACTGGGATTAGCAGGAGCAACATCCGCTTTAAATTGGGGTTGTAATGATATTGGTGGGACACTGATGGAAGAGCATATTACCACTATGGCAGGAGCAAAGGGAGGTACTTGTATGTCTGTAACAGATTTAAAAAATGCGATCGCCTCTCAGCAACGACTCCCTAGACAAAGAACTACTCTTTATCAATTAGTTAGCTAGGGATAAGGTCGCGATGGTTGAGATGGGGATTGGGGAATTGGGGAATTGGGGAATTGGGGAAGTAACACTCGCTACTTATTACTTATTACTTATTACTTATTACTTCTTCATCCTTGGGAAACGGCTATTAGACATACTGAATATTGAAGGTTAATCTTAAAATTGACTAAGTAAGAGAAAAAACTGTTGTTACATGACGGAGTTTCTCTGACCCATAAGTCTAACGAAACTACCTCGTTATGACTGTATCGAGTTTCGACTTTGAACCTATAAAGAGAATGTATAGATGAGAATATTAGTTACTGGTGGAGCAGGTTTTATTGGTTCTCATTTGATAGATCGTCTGATGAACCAAGGACATGAAGTTTTATGTCTCGATAATTTTTACACTGGTCACAAGCGGAATATTATCAAGTGGATCAATAATCCTTACTTTGAGTTAATTCGTCACGACATTACTGAGCCAATTCGTTTAGAAGTAGATCAGGTATATCATCTTGCTTGTCCCGCTTCTCCCGTTCACTATCAGTACAACCCCGTAAAAACTATTAAAACTAATGTTATGGGGACGTTGAATATGTTGGGATTAGCAAAAAGAGTTAAAGCCAGATTTTTGTTAGCTTCTACCTCTGAAGTGTATGGGGATCCTGATGTTCATCCCCAAACAGAAGAATACAGAGGAAATGTGAACTGTATCGGTATTCGTAGTTGTTATGACGAAGGGAAAAGAGTAGCAGAAACCCTAGCTTTTGACTATCATCGCCAAAATAATGTTGATATTCGAGTCATTCGTATTTTTAATACTTATGGACCTCGAATGTTAGAAAATGATGGACGAGTAGTAAGTAACTTTATTGTTCAAGCTTTACAGGGTATTCCTCTAACTGTATATGGTGATGGTTCTCAAACTCGTAGTTTCTGCTATGTTTCCGATTTAGTAGAAGGGATGATGCGCTTAATGAATGGAGACTATATTGGTCCTGTCAATATAGGTAATCCAGGGGAATATACAATTTTGCAATTAGCTAAAACCATTCAACAAATGGTCAATCCAGATTCAGAATTAGTTTTTAAACCCTTACCCCAAGACGATCCTAAGCAAAGAAAACCTGATATTACCCGCGCTAAAACTTGGCTAGGTTGGGAACCTACTATTTCTCTGGAGGAAGGGCTAAAATTAACTATCAAAGATTTCAGCGATCGCCTACGGAAGTAATGGAAACTTCAATGTTAGTGAATAGTTTACCTATATAGTTGATATGGTTGCTATTTTTATCTCAAAAAGTCAGCAGTAGCCTAGTTGTACTAAATGTGAATACAAAAATAAGTGATTACCAAGGAGATTAATTTAGATGCGTGTTTGTGTAATTGGTACTGGATATGTAGGTTTAGTTACAGGTGTCTGTTTATCTCATATTGGACACGATGTGATTTGTGTTGACAACAACGAAGAAAAAGTTAAGTTGATGCAATCGGGACAATCTCCCATTTATGAACCAGGATTATCAGAACTTATGAAATCCTCTGCTGAGTCGGGAAGATTGGAATTTACCTCGGATTTGGCGAAAGGAGTAGAACATGGAGAGATTCTCTTTATTGCAGTAGGTACTCCCCCCTTACCCACAGGAGAAAGTGATACTCGCTATGTAGAAGCAGTAGCACGCGGTATTGGCGCAAATCTCAACAGTAGTAGTAGTTATAAGGTAATCGTTAACAAATCAACAGTCCCTATTGGCTCTGGAGATTGGGTGAGAATGATTGTTCTCGATGGAGTCAAAGAACAACAAAAAGCCTCTGGTGCTGCTAGTAATGGAGAAGCAACTATCGAAGCTAACTTTGATGTAGTGAGTAACCCCGAATTTCTCAGAGAAGGCTCGGCAGTATATGATACTTTCAATCCCGATCGCATTGTTTTGGGTGGTAATAGCGAACAGGCGATCGCCATGATGAAAGAACTCTATGAACCTCTAGTATCACGGAAGTTTGCTGAAGATCAGTCTTTATCCCCCGTACCCGTTGTAGTTACCGATCTCAGTTCAGCAGAAATGATTAAGTATGCTGCTAACTCCTTCTTAGCTACTAAGATTAGCTTTATTAATGAAGTAGCAAATATTTGCGATCGCGTTGGCGCAGATGTTACCCAAGTAGCCAAAGGTATTGGTTTAGACTCCCGTATTGGTAGCAAGTTTTTGAATGCTGGTATCGGTTGGGGAGGCTCTTGTTTCCCTAAAGATGTTTCCGCCCTAATTCACACTGCTGATGACTATGGTTATGAGGCAGAATTAATGAAAGCTGCGGTAAATGTCAACATTCGTCAACGCTCCATTGCTTTAGAAAAACTGCAACAAGAGCTAAAAATCCTCAAAGGAAAAACAGTCGGTCTATTGGGTTTAACTTTCAAACCTGATACTGATGATATGCGGGATGCTCCTGCTTTAACCTTAATCGAGCAACTAAACCGCCTTGGTGCAAAAGTTAAAGCCTATGACCCCATTGTGTCCCAATCAGGATTAAGTCACGGCTTATCAGGAGTCATCATCGAAACTAATGCAGAAATGCTAGCAGATGGTTGTGATGCTCTAGTACTAGTAACAGACTGGAAAGAGTTTCTGAAATTAGACTACGGCAAAATGTCGAAGCTAATGAATAATCCTGTAATCATTGATGGTCGTAATTTCTTAGATCGCCAAGCTCTCGAAGCAGTTGGTTTACGCTATCTCGGTATTGGTCGTTAAGCTGTCATTATAAAGAGCTATTAGCTAGAATGCTATTAGCTCTTTATTTTTAAGTCCTCAATATTATTTTCTTCAATTAAGCGTCGAGTAACTTCTAATAATTCTGTAGCAACTCCTTCTCGCCAATTCCCCTCACAACGGCGACAATGATTCAAAATAAGACGCAAAGAATAAGCATCGGGATAACCTTCTATTTCCAACCAAAGTAAATCGCTCTCTGCTTCAATAGCAATTCTTTCCTCATCCATTAATTCTGCTTCCATCTGGATCATAGTGTCTGTTAATTGACGCAGCAGACGATAAAATTCTTTAAACTCTGAGTGAGTTAATTCTATTGCCCATTCATCACTACCCACTAACCCTGGATATCTCTGTGCTTGGGGATTCCAACCGACACGCCATCCTTGACCTTTTCTCAGCAAACGGGACATAAGTATTGGGGATTGGGGATAAATTATGAGGGGTCGCTAGACTTCGTCGCCCTTCACCGAACGCGCACCTTCGGTGAGAGGAGTGAGGAGGGATTATGAGGGAGACCTTCGGTAGTCGCTTCGCGATGAGGAGTGAGGATTGAGGTCAGAGGTCAGGGGGATTGATGGTTATTACTGATTACTGATTACTGATTACTGATTTATCAAACTTAATACAAAATATCTCATCAAGGCAAGAGTAATTGTGCATCTCCTGGTTGGGGTAGTGGAAGGGAATCATCGAGCCTCGGTCTGGTTGGGTTTGGGGGTGTAGGTGATGGTGTTTGGGGTACAGAGAATAAGGTAGGATTATAAACTGTGAGTAGGGTCTCTATTAGTTGATTTCTTTGACTGCGGGTTAAACTGGCGATCGCTGTACGGTCATTTTGGAGGGGATTTGTCGTCAGGCTGTTATTACCAGGATAGCGATTCTCCAACATGATTTCATTAACCTGTAGATAGTCAGCTAAAGTCAATTGCCAATCTAGTCGGTAAATCAGGGGACGATTTTTAATATATTGATGATAGCGAATGAAACGACTCAGTAAAGTATTGTTAGCAACTATTTTTCCTGTATCTTGACTGATATATTGATTCTCTAGAGGAAAATCGGGAATTTTTTGATAAACCTGTACTGCTACAGCATCGGGTCGAGGAAATTGAGCCAAAACTGGCGAGACAATACTTAATGCTGAGAACAATATCATGCCCCAACAAAACTTGACCGCCAGACTCATAATTCTTTGACAATTACTGGTTTTTAGGAATTTATCAATAAATTTCATGAGCTTTCAAGCAGTAGATATTTACTTGCGTGCGATTGATACTTGTAGGGGCGCAAGCCTTGCGCCCTATCAAGATTGGTCAAACTTGTGCAAGAGGTCTATTTTAGTCGCCCAAAATATCTTTTTGAGTTAGTTCGTCTGACATTTCGATGATGGCACGAATGGGGGGTTTCATTAGTGGGTCTTCAAAGTTGTCAATATCTTCATAACGACGACGTTTGGCTCTATTCGCTACTTGAACAGTAATACGGTAGCGGTTAGACGCATTACTCATCAATTCATCAGCACGAAACATAACCTCAGAAGAGTCAAAGCTGCTTTTTCTCTGCATCTTTTAGCCTAGTTGTCTCCAAAAAAATTACTTAATTAATCTTAATCCTAGTCTAGCACTGCAATTAGATAAATTTGACGAAGTCGAAGGTACTGCTACTGTTGTTTTTCCATACTTATCCTTGAGATCATGGGTTTAGGTAGAGTCGAGGGAGAGTATTATCTCTCGCCCCTCTCTGTGAAATCTGGACGTACCCGTTTCCGTGTATCCAGCTTCCGAAAATCTT
>JAAUYH010034061.1_pt1 | contig 24619 bp, 28 predicted proteins | sample 7278061 | NCBI WGS metagenome assembly JAAUYH01 (sample SAMN14350203, study PRJNA611818) | marine sediment metagenome | isolation source: surface marine sediment (0.6m) | place: French Polynesia: Moorea | collected 2018-08 | reverse complement strand
TGTCAAATTCTTCTTCAAAGATCGGTTTTTTGTAATCTAAACTCCATAATTCTAAAGCACAATCATCACCTATTTCGTGAGGAATAACTGTTACATCAAGGATTCTTTCTTTAGGAGCAAAATGACATCTAACTCTTGCTACTGCTCCTTTGTTTCGACGATCTAATGCTACGGCAATACGCAGAATAGCACTTAATTGCCTAACCATTGATTGATACTTTTTGCTGGGTAATTCTTGATAAGCATTATGTCTTTTCTTGGGTTTACTTTTGCGATGATAGCGGGCAATATTGGCAATCAATTCTAATTCTAATTCGGTAAAGCCTAAGAGTTCCGCATTACGAATTAAATAATAAGAATGTTTGTGATGAGAAGAATGACTAATATAAATTCCACAATTATGTAAAATAGCCGCTGCCCATAATAATTCTTTCTTATCTTGTCCCCATTCATGGAGATGTCCTTGAGTTTGCTCGAATAAACTGAGGGCAAAATTAGCAACTCTCTGACTATATTCAAGATCTACTTGATACTTATGGGCAATTTTGAAAACATTACGATTTCTGACCTCATTTTGATAACGCAAGCGATCGCTGATTAAACCATGAGTCAACATCCAATCAACAATAATTCCTTCTCGTAAAGCTCTCTCACAAATAGTAATCGAGTCGATACAGAGCATTTCCATAGCTTCTAGGAGAATGATCGCTCCTGGAACAATTATTTCGGCTCTTTTATCAGAAATTCCTGGGATATGAAATCTCTCTTCGTAAGTCATCGCCGCTAATTTATTAGTCGCAGCTTCGATATCTTTACGAGTTAGATGATAACCAGTAAGGGGGTTAGGTACTGTTCCTTGTTTATCCAAGGCATGAATGATAGCTAGAGTTTCAATTGTCCCTGAAGTACCTACCAGACGGAGATTTTCATTTAACTGTAAATTATGCCAAATTTCCTCCACAGGACGCTCTAACATACCCCTAACATAGGCTTTTAAATAATTTAATTCTTTTTTGCTAATCGGATCAGACGTGACAAACTCTTTAGTCAGACGTACTGCCCCAACTTTAGTGCTACTCAAGAAACGGGCTTCTCTAATATCTGCCAAAATTAATTCTGTCGAACCCCCACCGATATCGATCATCACATGAGGGCGATCGCCGAAATCCATTCCCGAAAGAACTCCCAAATAGATCCGTCGTGCCTCTTCTTGGCCAGATATTAAATTAACACTGATTCCCAATTCTGACTTAATTCGGTGTAAAAAAGCGATTCCATTGCCAGCCTCTCTGGTGGCACTGGTAGCTACGGCAAGAATTTGACGTACATCTAGGCTTTCTGCCAAATCCTTACAACGTTTGAGGGCATTTAACGCTCTGGCGATCGCTTCTTCAGTAAGATAACCGGTACTGGGATCGCGATCGCCTAATCTAACAGTATCTTTTTCCTTCGCAATAATATGGAATGCTGGTAATTTGGGATCAATTTCCACCACTACCATATGAACCGAATTTGTCCCTATATCAATCGCCGCAATGACTTGTTTGGTTTGACCAATACTAAAAGGAATGTGGGGACTGGGTTTATAAATAGAATTAACCATGAATATTATGCCAGAATAACTCTTGTACTCCCTAAGACATAAGCATATATTCTCGGGGGCTAATTTTGATTCCCCAATAACAACTTTTCATATTTTTATAGAATTAATTTTTTTATGGGTCAATATCAACCAACTATCAAAGAATCTACCTGGGAAAAAGTTATTCGACTCCTCCGTTGGGACAAACCTGCGGGGAGGTTAATCTTAATGATTCCTGCATTATGGGCAGTGTTTTTAGCGGCTTCAGGAAATCCACCGCTTCCCCTAGTCGGCATAATTATTTTAGGAACCTTCGCTACCAGTGCTGCTGGTTGTGTGATTAACGATCTTTGGGATAAAGATATCGATCCTCAAGTAGCCAGAACTAAAAATCGTCCCCTAGCTTCGCGAGCCTTATCAGTGAAGTTAGGTATTATTATATTTGCGATCGCGCTTTTATGTGCTGCGGGATTAGCCTTTTATCTAAATCCTCTCAGTTTTTGGTTATCTGTGGCTGCTGTACCTTTTATTATTTGTTATCCCCTAGCCAAAAGAGTGTTTCCGATTCCCCAATTAGTTTTGTCGATCTGTTGGGGTTTTGCAGTTTTAATTAGTTGGACTGCGGTAACAGGCAATATTGACAATAATACTTGGTTACTCTGGGGGGCGACAATTGCTTGGACTTTAGGATTTGACACCGTTTATGCCATGTCAGACAGAGAAGATGATCTCAAAGTTGGCATTAATTCCAGTGCTATCTTTTTCGGTAAATATGCGGCAGAAGCAGTCGGCATCTTTTTTATTATTACCGCTGTTTTAATGGCTTATCTAGCTGTGAGTCTCCAGTTACAGCTAATTTTCTGGTTAGGCTGGGTAATTGCTGTGGTGGGTTGGCTTTTACAATATCAGAGAATCCGTAAACCTGAGATTCATCGTTCAGTTTACGGCAAAGTCTTTAGTCAAAATGTCTGGTTGGGCTTTATTTTATTAGCTGGGATGATTTTTGGTGAATTACTTTAAAGGTAAGAGGCTACAATTATGCAACGATTACATTCGCGATCGCTTTCTATGATTCGTGGGCATATTTGCTGCTGGTAAATTTCATCACTTCGTCGCGCAAATTCTCCTTTTTTTTTAATATATGATTAATTATCAATTGCAGTTCCAGATTTTCTAAGATAATCTGATTGCGACCTGATTAAACACAGGCTAACTAATGGTTACCCAAAACCTAACACCTAACCCCTAATATCCAACACTTAAAAATAACATCTAGTCCCTCGTTCTTTATTCTTAATGCCGTCGTTAAAATTAACTAAACAACAAGGTTTACGAGCAGTCACGATCGCTGCTACGATTTTCTTTATCTGTACCCTGAGCTTGACTCTGCATCGGCATTTTACTTTTTACTCTTCCTACGATCAGGGGATTTTTAATCAAGTTTTTTGGAATGGCACTCAGGGAAATTTTTTCCAGAGCACCCTCTCTTCCCAACTCTCAACTAATGTCGTTCACAGTGGAGAAGTTCCTGATGTTAGTTACCACCGTCTAGGACAGCATTTTACGCCAGCATTGCTGTTATGGTTGCCTATTTATTATTTATTTCCCCATCCTGCTACTCTGACAGTATTGCAAGTCGTCTTTGTCACCGCCGCAGGATTAGTACTCTATGCTTTAGCCAGAGTATACCTCGAACCGGCGATCGCGTTTTTAATTTCTCTTAGTTTCTACGGTGCCAATGCGATTTTAGGCCCGACATTAGCAAATTTCCACGATATTTCGCAAATTCCTCTATTTGTATTCAGTTTGCTTCTGGCAATGGAGAAACGCTGGTGGTGGTTATTTTGGTTGTTGGCAGTTTGTACTCTCGCAGTGAGAGAAGATAGTGGCATTACCTTATTTGGCATTGGAGTTTATTTAGTTGTTAGTCGTCGTTATCCGCGGATCGGATTAATTGTTTGTAGCCTGAGTTTTCTCTACATGGTGGCATTGACTAATTTGATTATGCCTATGTTTTCTGACGATATTTCCAAGCGATTTATGTTAGAAAGATTTGGACAATATGCTGAGGGAAATGAAGCTTCAACTCTTGATATTATCTGGGGTATGGTCAAAAATCCTGGGCGTTTAATAGTGGAATTATTTACCCCTTTAGGCGAAACTATTAAATATTTTTTAGGTCAATGGTTGCCCCTAGCATTTGTGCCTGTAGTTGCTCCTGCTTCGTGGGCGATCGCAGGATTTCCCTTGCTAAAATTATTATTAGGACAGGGAAAATCTGTCTTAGCAATTTCGATTCGCTATGCCATGAGTATTACTCCTGGTTTATTTTATGGAGCAATTCTGTGGTGGGCAGGTCAAGGATTTGGGAATTTTAATCGTCAATTAACGACTTGTAAGCCGCGAAAACTTAAGCCTCGTTTTCGTACTTTTTGGGTAGTTTGTATTTGTTTTTCTTTAATATTTACGATTACTTCTAACCCCAATCGTACCCTTTATTTTTTAATTCCCGACTCGATACAACCACGAGTTTATGTCTCGTTATCAGAACAATGGCAAAGAGTGCCGCAAATTCGCTCTTTATTAAATCAAATACCTGATGATGCTAGCGTTGCGGCGACGACTTACTTAATACCTCATCTTTCGGGACGCAGGGAAGTGATTCGCTTGAGTGAAATAAGATTCAAAAGCGATCGCGATCGCATAGAAACTGTAGAATATATGATTGCCGATCTTTGGCGTTTACAACGTTACCAAACTGCATTTAACTTTGATCGCCGTCGTTTAGCTGCGATCGTAACTTTAATTGATACTGTTACTCGTCAGGATAGTTATGGTATTACTGACTTTAATAATGGGATTATTTTATTACAAAAAGGAGTTGATTCTAATCCCATAGCAATGCAAGCATGGCAAAAGTTTAAAAATTATCTCTAAGGCGATCTTTTAGATCTTTTATAAAAGAAACCGAATTTTTGCAATAAATTCCTATAACTTTTTATGAGATTTTTATTTTTGTGTGTTTTGAATATTTCGCAAAGCACTGCAATATGTTGCATTCATATTATGGTTACTAGAAATTCCGCCGAGTTGACAAGTAAAGCTTGTCGGATAACCAACATGTTCATAAATGTCATCAGTAGTACCTCTAGAAATAAATTTTAGTGCGTTATTTAGTTTTGAAAAAGCAGGAGAAGGAAGCATTTCCTCTCCCAAAATTCTAAATGTACCAGGCGGAACACCAGGTACAATATCTTCGCTATTAGCGATGCGGTATGCTCTGAACCTATTACTACATTCTTTAACAAATTTTTGATTTCCTACTCTGGGAGAAGCAAAAGTATACAAGAAAATTCTTGGCTTCGTTTTCTCCGTACTTAAATCAATATTAAGTAATTTAGCAAGATGTAAGGCTGAAATTGTTGCTAAAGCAGCTCCTAAACTATGTCCAGCAACATAAATACTGTTGGGTTTTTGATCTTTTTCGATAAATTCACTTTTGAAGCACTCTTCAACTGTTTCAAGAATTGTTTTTTTATGAAGCTCATGAACATCAGGGTATTGTTTCAGACTTCTCTGACGAGCTTTTTCATCAATGGATCGAGAATATTTATTTAAAACCTTATTGATCGACTTCTCGCCGTCCAAGATCCCAGGACGATAATCTGTGTAGATTTTATTAAAACCAAGTGATATTTCCAAATCAGATTTATCTTCAAGATGTCGCTTTAAGAAAGATAGCTGTTTAAACTGAAAGTTAACAAACCATTCTTCAGGTTCACGAGTACCTCGGAAAACTACGAAAATAAGTTTCTCATTATCTTGGTTTACTCGCTCAGCAATAAATCCAAACCTATCAACATCTGGTACTGGAGTTGGAGGAATTGATATGCCTTCAAATGAATAAGCCAAGTAGTTATAGGTTGTTAGAATTTTATATTGAAAGAAGTCATCATTATAGGTCTCTCTAACTTCATTTGGGAAGGTTGTTTTCTGTGTATTTTGCTCGATGAAATAATCGTCAATCCTATCTTTACATATATTTGAGCTAGTGTATATTATGGAGCCTTGATACAACAAATTAGGTCTTTGCTGTTCTTTAATTGGTGGAGATTCATTAAAAAGTTCGAAATCTTTGATTGCAATTCGCGTTAAGTTAGCTAACTCCCATGCCGTATCTTTTTGAAAGCCACGTGGAACTGTCAACTCAACATTATTTTTTTGATGAATAGATTTTTCAAGATCCTCTTCTTCTGGAGTTAAAAGTATAAATATGTGGCTTAAATTATTATTGGTACTTTGCATTATCATAGTATTATTTAAGAGTTATAAATTTGTTGGAATAAAAAAAGTTTGTTCTGTTAAACTACGAGACTCAGTCTCTTAATTTCGGGATTGTTTTACTAAAGTTTGGTTACTAAATTTAAAAAAACCTACCATGTTTTCTGCTTCTTTATATGCTAAGAGCAGTTTGTCAATATCAGGTTTGTAATGATCGGGATGAGGGCTTAGATCATACTCTAGTATCGCTTGTTCTAAGTGTCTAAATGCTCGCCAAACATCACTAGATTTACCCTGTAAATTAAAAGCAGTTATTAAGGCAGAACTTACAGCAGATACTAGTATAAAAACTTTTAACCAAATACTTTGGCTTAGAGCATCTGTATAAGTTGCTGCGATTAGGGCAGAAATCACTGAAACTACTCCCAAAAAGACAAAAATACACATTAAAGTTGTTGACCAAAATCGATAGCCTTTAAGTCTTTTTCTAATTCTCTGGTGAATATGTTTTACAAAATCATCATTTAGTTTAGGTGATTTTAGTTTAGGTGGTTCTTTTTTTATGTCTATTTCTTCATACATAATAAATTAGGCTTTATGCTTGATTTTTTGATTATTAAAGCATAGTCATTAACAGAAAAACTTATCTTTCAACCAAGCTGATGATTGTGAATTTTTGCGTTTACTTTTTCAGCAAACCCTAATTAAGCTGAGTTCATGTAGCACAATAGGGATTGTGGCAATACTTATAAGAAATAACCAAGCTAAAATCTCTATTTTGACCAGAATTCTTTTATTAAGTCGCTGGATTAGCTTTGGTGTTTTCTTGAGTAATTTCATTATGTAGCACAAAAACTATATCCAGTACTTAGTATATTACAAGCTGACATACAGAGCTTGAATGATATTATTAACATTTATTACAGGTAACTTCAATTATAAACAACTCAGCAATCCCTCAAAGTTTTGCTGTCTCTAGGTTGTAAACTAGTAGATAATGCATTAAGCAAAAGTACTTATAATTCACATCTACTTTCAGGAAGAGGAATCTCAACATAACTATCTTTAGCTATCTCTGCACCATAGGCAATACAAGCTAGAATATCTTCTCTATAAATACTGCTGTTTTTGTCTCTCTTGATAATCCACATGACTAATCCACATGACAGGATAGTAAGCAGGGCTATTTCATTCTAAAAACGTCCATGAGTAGTCTAGGGATTGTGAGCAACGCCGTTATGCCTGAACTATATTAGTCCAACTGTATTCTCGATCGAGAATCACTAGAGAAGAAAAACTAAAAAATAGTCTTCGTGTTACAAATCTTTAGTTTCCCCCATTCTAAAGCTTAAATTTTAACTACACTTTAGGAACATCTACCCAACTACGATTATTGTGAGATTGATGGGACAAATCCATCAGAAGTTGCGAATAGATACCTTCCTGTAATGAGGGAGTGAGAGATTTTCCTCGATCGATCGATTCCACCAAGCGATCGACGATTCTAATAAAAGGTGCTAAACGACCATCACTAAACATTTGGGGAAAAGCTAAACGTTTGGGAATTTCTACGGTTGCTAGAGATTTGCCTGCAGGGGCAGCTAAGAGTTTGAAACCATGAACATAATCTTTGAGATTATCGCTTCCTAATACTAAAGTACCTTTGTCACCATAGATTTCTACCCAATGTCCTCTACCATTATAGGTAACCGAACTAATGGATAACTGACAGGGTGTACCATCGGCTAATTCCATCATAATTAAGCAAGTATCATCAGCATCAACTGGCTTTAAAACATTTCCTTCTTGAGGATCGGGGCGTTCGGGAATAGCGCAGGATAAATTGGCAGATAAACGTTTGACATCCCCAAATAGCCAACGAATATAGTCAAAAGCATGGGAACCCACCGCACCTAAAGCACCACCACCACGATCTTTACGAGCATACCAATTCCAAGGTCTTTCTGGGTTTGCCCGACTGGTGACAATCCAATCAATTTTAATTAATCTGGTTTGTCCAACATATCCCTGTTGTAAATATTCGGCTAATAGTTGCCAAGCGGGAACAAAGCGAAACTCAAAATCTGCGATCGCAACTAAACCTTTTGATTCCGCAAGTTGGTGAAGTTTTCTTACCTCTTCGACATTCATTGCCATTGGTTTTTCCAATAACAAATGTTTCCCTGCTTCTAAGGCTGCTGTCCCCATGGAATAATGTAAAAAGGGTGGCGTTGTAATACTGACCGCATCAACTTCAGGAAGGGCCAAAATCTTATCTAATTTATTGTAAGCATAGAGAATATTGTGAGAATCAGCGATCGCTTTTGCTGTTCCCAGATCGCGATTATAAACTGCTACGACTTCAGTACGAGGATGATGTTGAAAGCCTGGGATATGGATTTTTTTTCCGAAACCTGTTCCAATAACGGCAATACCAATTTTTTTGTCTGAAGATGCCATAGGTTTGTTGCTGCTTAAAATTTACAATTGCTTCGCCATTAGCTATGAGCTTGTTCAAGCAGAAAGATTATATCAATCATTGGAGATGAATTTTCGTCCAATTGCACCTAAAAACTAATTCAAGACCATTTTCCCAGCTTTTTTCTACAAGCTGTCAGCAGCTGTACTATTTACTCTTGGTTATCAATACCGTTATATTTTTATTAGATAAGAAATGGCAAACCTCAGTTAAATACAAATTCTCATGAGAAAACAAGATGCAATCGCGTTTGCTAAAAAGTTTGATTGGACAGCAGCAGATGCTAAAAGAGCTTTTGTCGATCTTGATATAAAAGGAGCTGATGAGCAAACTTTGTTGTTAGCAATGGCTAACTTTGCAGGAAAAGAACTACTAGAAAGACAAAGATTACAAGCCGCTCAAAAAGGGCAAGTAACCAAAAAGAAGAATGAAATTAAAAAAATTGAATTAGAGTTTGCCGCAACAATTGAGTCTCATGAGAAAGAAATACATCAGATGCGATCATCATTTATTCCTGTGATTTCTAGTTTATATAAATTCGCTAATAAATTTGGGTTAAAAGATCCTTGGATTGAGGCTTTGTTGGCTACCTATGAAGAACATCAACAAAAGTCTGCCTAGTACTGATATGTGAAAGTAATAAGTAATAAGCAATAAATTATGGTTGACTACTATTAGGTTTAAATTTATAACTTGACAGCTTGACAAATGCAACAATAAATATGAATTATCGTCAACATATTACAAGAGTACAACTTAAAGGCTATGGTATTAGTCATTATCAAGCCAAAGTTGTAACTAAAAATATTGTGCCAATTGGGAAAGAAAATAATACCAATATTTATTTGTTATCAGACGCGATCGCTTCTATTAAAGAATATTTAGCAAAGCCTCGAATCACAACCAAAACTCGCCAATCTTTAATTTCTGTACTGCCAAAGCTTATACGGCAATTGGATAATGTTAATCCTATTATCTTCGGTAATGGCACAGATCCAGAACTAAGTAAACTGAGTAAAAAACTGTTTCTTCAAGTAAGTAAAACAGAACAAAATTTAATCAAGACAAAATCACAAATCGCTACTTTACAAGGCAAATATAAAAAATGAATAATATTAACAATGATAATTTATCACAATTAACTGAAACATTATTTAAATTAAATAATCAACTTGATAAATCTATTCAAAATAAACAAGCAATCATTAATAAAATCAAACAAAAATATGAACCCAGGACAGAATTTAATCGCTGGCGTAATAGTGAAGAAGGGAAATTATGGAAAGAGCAACAATATCAAAAACAAAAACAATGTTGTGCTATTTGTCAAGCGAAAATTGAACTAAAATGGTCTCATATAGATCATCTTAAACCAATTTCTATTTATCCCGATCTATCTTTAGATACTTCCAATCTACAAATTGCTTGCGGTTCATGCAATACAAAGAAAAATAATAGTGAAATTTTTTAGATAAAAACGTAATCTAGTTACAATCTAATTATTCACTAATTAATTAACTCAAATGAATTCTAACGCGCCCAGCAAAACGACTTCCTCAGAGATTGCGTTACCTCTAGTTACCAAAACTAATCCTAACGATAGTTTCAGAATTACTTTTGCACCTTTATCTTTAGATGAAGTTTATCAGTTAGCAGATGATCCTGGTAATGGCGCAGTAGTTGTTATGAGTGGTACGGTACGCAATAAAACCGATGGTCAAACCGTGACTCATCTAGAATATCAGGCTTATGAACCAATGGCGATCGCAGTTTTTAAATCGATTGCTCACCAAATCCGTCAACAATGGCAAGATGCGAACAGAGTTGTGATTCATCATCGTACAGGAAAACTAGAAATTGGAGAAATTAGCGTCTTAGTTGCCGTCGGGTGTCCTCACCGGGGGGAAGCTTTTGCGGCTTGTCGCTACGCGATCGATACTTTAAAACATAATGCACCTATCTGGAAAAAAGAATACAATGTAATGTTAGATGATAAGACTGGTGAGAAGATAGTCTCAGGTTCTTGGGTTTCAATTAGTGCTTGTGAACACAATAATAAGACTCTTCTAGAGTAGCTATGACAAAATAATATATATAAATTTCCTAAAAGCCTTGCTTTGCAGAGCTTACAGGATTATAAAAATGCAATTCGAATAAAAATAAATTTTTGTTTTTTTTATGATACTTGACCTTATGTGGGATCTATAGTTTACCCATAACTTCTGAAACTCTTTTCTAGCCTCGCTTACAGTCTCTGAAATTTGGTTGGATTTTTGCCATTCGCCCTCTCTCTTTCGCGATCGCGACCAGAACTGAAGCAGGGCAATCGCACACAGTTCTTAAAGATATGCAATAAACTCATAACATATCTTAAAACAATAGCTATTGGTGCATGAAGATGATACGGAATCAGTTAGGATGCTTCCACATCAACTTTCTGTTAACAAGAGCTTAAGCTATCGTCTGGTTCTGGGTCAACGAAAAGTGGATGAGAAATCCAATGAGATTAGCGCGATTCCAGAATTGCTCAAGCTATTAGAGATTCGAGGTTGTTTAATCAGTCTGCAACCCCTCGGATTGAGATTAAAACTCAGTCCCAGCCCGATGAATGGTTAATTTCTGTCCAGGATAACTGCATTGGCCTCAAACCTATATGTGCCGAGCGGATTTTTCATATTTTTCAATTAGATTTCTGCGATCAGCTAAAGGCTGGCACTTCGTGGTCTCGCAAAATGTTCGAGACAGTCGATACAAGATTGGAGATTTCACTAGGATTTTAATTGTTCTAAAATTGTAAGTAAACCAAAGAAAGATAACAATGGCAGCTAAAGATAAATTTCATGCTGTAGTTAGAATCGCTCTAGAAAAAGAACAGTGGAAAATAACCGATGATCCGCTGCGACTGGAAGTAGGCGGCACTAAGTTTGAAATTGATTTGGGAGCAGAGCAACTGTTAGCAGCAGAGCGAGGCCAAGAAAAAATTGCCGTTGAGATTAAAACTTTCTTGAGCGATTCGCCACTGACGGATTACCATACTGCGTTAGGACAGTTTTTGAATTATCGACTTGCCTTAGAAATCAGCGATCCAACACGTATTTTGTATTTGGCAGTACCTGTGGTTGCTTATGAAGCTTTTTTTAAGCGAGAATTTGCCCAAATTTCATTAGAAAGATATCAGATTAAACAAATCATTTATGATCCGATACAGGAGGTAATTTTGCAATGGATACCATAGAGTCTTATCGTAATATAATTCAGTCGTTATTGACTACTTATGCAGCTATCCCAATTGCCAATGGATCGATTGAATGCTACACAGTTTTTGATACGGAACAGGATCATTATCAGGTAATGAATGTGGGATGGGATGGCTATCGGCGAGTCTATGGTTGTGTTTTACATTTGGATATTCAGGAAGGAAAGATTTGGATACAGCAAAATATGACGGAAATGAGAGTGGCGCAAGAACTTGTCGAGCGAGGGGTTGAGAAGGAAAATATTGTGCTGGGGTTTCAAGCTCCTGAAATGAGGGAATATACTGGCTATGCAGTTGCTTAACTCCTTTGGCTTTGTGCAATCGCAGTTCAATTCAAAATTCAAAATGCAAGAGGAGTTACCAAATAATTGGGCGACCTATCCCGCACCTGTAGAGCTGGCTGAAATAGGAAATGATTGGGTTCAAAAACAGGATACCGTCGCTATATGTGTACCTTCTTCGATCACTCCAAATGGTGAAGGACGCAATTATATTTTGAATCCAGCTCATCCTGATTTTGCACGAGTAAGAATAATTAAGATAGAAATATTGTTGAATGAACCAGCAAAAAGTTTACCAAGTTGTGCAACTTGGTAAACAATGTTAAAGTTAGACATAGGTCGATTGAAGAATGTTGTGGTTTCAGGAAAAATGATAATAATCGATAAACAAGAATTAATTAAGAAGGTCTCCGCTTCAGTTGAGTCTGAAATATCGCTCGATAAGCTGTTGGATATTGTAGAAACTCTGACCTTGGCAAAAAACGAAGCAGACCCGTTACTCAAGGCAAAATTAAAAGGACTGGAAGTCAAACAACAGTTGCTCTTCCAATATGATGAACCCTTGAATAGTCAAGAGGTAGCCGACATGCTAGGTATGACGCGTCAAGCAGTAGATAAACGACGCAACCATAACAAACTATTGGGGCTTTCATTGGGGAAAAGAGGCTATCGTTATCCAGCATGGCAATTTGACAATGGGGATATATTGTCTGGATGGGAATCAGTTTTGGCTGCTTTGACAGAGATCTCGCCCTGGGGTAAATTACAGTTTATGTTGAGTGGAGATATTAGATTAGAAGGAAAAACACCCATAGAATGCTTGCAAGCAGGAGAAATTGAAAAGGTAGTAGCAGCAGCAAAAGCTTATGGGCAACAAGTCGCAGCGTAACAGATTAGCTGCTCATCCTTTACCGCCAAAAGATTTTCAGCAACGAATGTTACCTGTAACGGAATGCCAGATTACTTGGTATCGGCTAAATCCGTCTCGTCATACTTCTGCATTGTATTTCGACCGTAGTGGAAGGGGCAGGTATGATGGTCTCCAACAAAGTTATGGGATTTTGTATGTAGCAGAAACAGTGGAGGGGGCTTTTATTGAATCCTTTGGACGCAGCCACGGAGCAAAAGGAGTAGCTGAAGAAGATTTGAGAAATCGCAATTTATTTGAGCTCCAGAGCGATCGCCAACTAACATTGGTCAATCTTTGGGGTTCGGGATTGGTCAAAATAGGCGCAGATGCCAGAATCACCTCTGGTTCAGATTATGAGCGATCGAGAACTTGGAGCGAAGCGATCTATCTTCATCCTCAGAAAGTAGATGGCATTCGATATTATTCTCGCCATGACAATACTCAGCTTTGTTGTGGGTTATTCGATCGTACCTCTGGCTATTTGAGAGAGCAAAATCGGGGAAATATGGTAGATAATAATCCTAGTTTGCTGGCAGATATTCTAGAACGCTATGATTATGCTCTGTTATAGAATCACAATTCTAATTGTTTCTCTTTGCTAGATTGTCTCTCAATCGATGAGGTCTTGTTTTTGGCTTCCGATTCCAAGATTCTTTGGATTTCATTCCAATGATTTAACCAACTTTGCTGCCAACTGCTAACATTATTTTCAACAACTAAGTTAGAGACACTATCTGAAACTAGCTGTTTATCGTTACTATTAACAACTATCGTGTCAAATTTGGTTAAATCTAGTTCATTTAATTGTTCAGGCGAATCAAAACTCAGATACAAACAGGGGCAATTGTCTTTATTTACTAATCGCTCAACTAAATAAGCAGATATAGTTTCTACGGGAGAGTTAGCGACAACTATTTTCTTAACTCGATCGCCACTATCATTAATCTCAAACCAAAAGTGAGAATCCTTGCTAACCAAGAAACTGCGTTTGTGCCAAATGGGTTCTCCTTTTCGATCGGCATCTAGTAAGTTAGCTTCTTTTAAACCAGCAGAAATATGTTCAGTATACCATAGCGTTCTAGTAGTATCTTTTGTAAATTTTGCCACTGTTTGGGGTCTGTTACTTCCCGAACTTCCTTGCTTGAATGAGCGTTAGCTAACGCTTTAAGGGAACGCGCGAGTACGAATTTATAGAACTAGAGAAAATAGAGCTTGGTGTAAAGAGAAAGGAATTAGAATTAGTGGTTCGCCATTAGGAAGACCGCCTAAAAATATTAGTCAGGAAATTAAAAAACAAGCTTTAGATGATGAAAGAGTACGTAATGCTATTGAAGGAAAATTTGGTCAAGCTAAAAGACGTTATGGTCTTAATTGTATTATGGCAAAATTATCTAAAACCTCAGAAACTTCTATTGCAATTACATTTTTAGTCATCAATCTTTCTACCCTGCTTCGGCAGTTCAACTGTCTTTTTTTGTGTCTATTTCATTATCCATACAAATTAGACTTAATTCTCGCTTCTTCTATTGTCAAAGCTGATATTAAAGCCTAGTTATTCACAGAAATACTTATCTTTCAAACAAGCTAATTATTAGAATTTTTTTCGATTAACTTTTTCAGCAAACCTTAATTACGGCAAAGTGCCTTCCCTCACGACACCGTCCCTGAAATACAAGCACTCAGAAATAATATTCCAAGAGTTAATAGAACAATTTCAAGTAGAATTTACCAATTTATTTAATGCTAAAAATGTTCCGGAAAATTATCAAACGGTAACAGAACAAGTTAGATTGTGGTTTAAAGATAAACTGTTAACCTATAGAGAGCAGACCGAGTTTATTTAAGTTTCCTAGTATTTAATGCGATCGCGTAGCGACTACCGAAGGTCTCGCAAAGCGAGGCGCTACGCGAGACCTCGAAGAGATCGCTTAATCTTGAAGATCCTCTTGCCTTAGTATTGGGGAATACTCGAATCAACCATCACAGAATAGGCTTTGATTCCTCCAGAGACATTTTTGACATTACTAAAACCTTGATTAATTAACCATTGACAAATTTGAGCTGAGCGCCTTCCATGATGACATAAGACGATAGTTTCCCTTTCCCAGTTAAAACGAGCTTTTATTGTCTCGCTCCAATCTGCAAATTGACTTAGAGGCAAAACGGTAAATTTGGGGATACTGGCGATCGCGACTTCCTCTGGCTCCCTCACATCTATCAATTGTAGCTGATTCTCCTTTTCTACCATGAGTTGAGCCAATTCGGTGACGGAGATTTCAGGAAGATAAGAATATGTCATGAGTTTAATCCGCGCTTATGGATATTTTTAGAAAGTAGTTATACTAAGGAGTACAACACATCAAGCTTTGCTATATGTCAATTTATATCCCAGCAATTTTTTAGTGACGAGATCCCTGAGCTCTTCTTATTTTTGTAAGAGTGCGACAAAACGCTCCCTGTTCTCTCCAACTGCTGCATCTGCTGGCAACCTTGTCATAGCTTTCTGGGAGGGGCGAGCATCCTAGTTCTAAAACGGTCAATTTGTGGCTTATATATTCCCCAGTGCTATCTTTAAACATCAATGTAATAGCTGAGGTTGGTCAGACAATCAGCAGCCAGACTTTCATAAATTTTTATATTTTCGGGAGCATACTTGAGAGTATCAACGGTTAATTTCTTTATTTTTAAGGGTTTTGTTGACATTATTAATAGCTAACGCGTCTACTGCAGAGTATTTTCTCTTAATGAATTAAATGGCGGTATTCAAATAGCTGTGTTATTAAGGGTCAGGTTATCTCTGTATAAGATTAGGTTGATATAGAATGGCAAGTCTTTCACAAGTATGGAAATTTAGGAAAGTAGAAAAAATTTCCCGATCTAACTCGATGGAGCCAAGAAATTTATATTTTAATATTGCACTTGTAATATTATTTATTACAATAATTCCTTATTTATTCCTTGCTCTGTTCTCAGTTCCAGCAGGTGATGATTTCGTCCAAGCTTCAAACGCTTTAGAAAAAGGTGTATTCGGTTATGTAAAATGGAGGTACTTTAATTGGAATGGTCGATATACCTCTGATTTTATAATCGCTTTTTATAATATTCTAGGAAATAAAATATCACAGTATTTTCTAATTAAATTTTTTTTTATTGTACCGCTATCTCTACTTTCCTGTTATGTAGGAGCGAACTACTTCTTTTTAAAAATTTTATTTAAAAATAATCAAATTAGATTTAATATAATTTATGCCTTAATAGCGACTATTTCTATTATTAGCAATACCTTAATAAGTCAAAGTGTCTTTTGGCTAGCGGGTGGAACTGCTTATGGTTTAGCTAGCTCTTTATTTATTATTTCATTCGCCATAACAATTTACACCCTTTATCTTAGTCAAAACTACTCGTTTTTATTCTTCATAAATGCACTTATAATATCTTTTATCAATGGTTTATCTGAGACAATAATGGTAGTCAATACAACATTTATTATTGTAATCTCAATACTTAATATTGTCATCTTTTCAAGAGCTTATCCTCGGAGATTCTCATTGAAGAATGTATCTTATTCGGTAATTGTACTGATATCAGCACTTATTGTTTATATGGCTCCTGGCAATGCAAATAGAAGTTCTGGTTATGCTCAAAGAGGAGATATTGTATTATCTCTAGGCATGAGTATTCACTCAACTTTTGATCATGTTTTTAAATGGATTAATCCTTTCTGGATATGTCTTTTTGTTTTAGGATTATTTATAAGCTGTAAATTGCCTAATAATCGAATAAAGAATCTAGTTGAAAATAGAAAGATATTAACGATAATTTTTACTAGCTTGGTAGCATCTCTATACATGTCATATTTCGTTCGTTGGTATTCTACAGGTCATGAAGGAGTTCTCCGAGCTGATACTGTAAGCTACACTATATTTTTTATAATTACTGTTATATTAAGCATCTGTCTTGGAGTAAGTTTAAACTCAAATAACTTAGTAAGTTATGTAAAAACTGAGCGAGTATTTCTCTTCGCTATTACTACTTTCTGCTGTTTGTCAATTGCCATTAATTATCCACAGTTGAAAAATGACTTTCAGATTTTGAAAAGACATTATGAATATTATCAAACTAATTACTCTTTAGCCATTAAGGCTAAGTCAGGCAGCAATATAGAACTTCTACCTGAACCTAGAGCCAAAATATTGAGATATAGTGATGATTACTGGGGTTACTTGCAAAATGATAAACAGCACCCGATCAATAAAGGTTTTGCTCGTTATTTCAATTTAAACTCTGTAATGGTATTAGATCAGAGACTGGATAACGGTAATGACAAACAATAGATTAAGTGACCATGAGTTCCTAGATAGTATAAGCTGGTAAACATTTACTTAAATAGTGCTCATGACTAATATTTATTAAATACTCTAAAAAAAAAATTACTTAAGAGGTATTGAACATTGAACCTTGGATTTACTTATTATTAAGGGGATAGTCATGTATCCAAATTTAAAGAGCACAAAGCTCTCTATAGTAGTTCCTCTTTATAACGAAGAGAAAAATCTTGATTGTTTATTTAAAAGATTAACTTCAGTGCTCAATAAAATAAATATTTCTTATGAAATTGTTTGTGTCAATGATGGTAGCAAAGACAACACTCTAAAATGTCTAATTGAGCAAAATCGGTGTAATACAGCTATTAAAGTAGTGAATTTATCCCGCAATTTTGGAAAGGAAATTGCCCTGACTGCTGGGATTGATTATTCTACTGGCGCAGCTGTTATCAAAGTAGACGCAGTTTAAAGCATCTATTCTCAAAAAAAATTAATTTGAAACTTATCAATCGCTACAACTCTTATTACCTGCGATTTTCAACTATCTAAAATGAAAAATTATCGGTATTAGGCAACTTGCAATTCTACTTTAAGGATTTTGTTGGCATTGTTTCTAGTTAAAGCGTCTACTACAGAGTATTTTCTCTTAATGAATTAAATTGGCAGTATTCAAATAGCTGTGTTATCTATTATTTGTCCCTAACATTCTCTTTTGTGGAGTTTAGCTTAATTTACTCTTTTTTTTATATTATTGAGTTGTTGTTCTAGTGAATCGTAATTGGTTATTGCTTCAGAAAAAACTAGGTATCTTTCTTCTAATCACTCTAATTTTGGGGATCTTCTTTAGATTTCACTACATCGAGCAAAAAATCTATTGGCACGATGAAGTTTACACCTCCATCCGCATCGTCGGAACAATTGAAAAAGAGATGGGTCCTGCTATTGCTAATGGAACTGAGATTGGGGTAGAGGATTTGCAAAAATGGCTGCACCTTCAGCCTGGAAAAACTGTTATCGATACCTTGCAATCGTCAACCGTTGATAGTCATGTATTTCCCCTTTATTATGTCCTAGGACATTTTTGGATTCAGGTTTTTGGCGATTCTATTGTCGCTATTCGTAGTTTGTCAGCGTTTCTCAGTCTGCTAGTTTTTCCAGGTCTCTATTGGTTGTGTTGGGAGTTATTTCAGTCATCCTTGACGGCATGGATTGCAATAGCACTGATGGCAGTTTCTCCTTTTAACGTGCTATACGCTCAAGAAGCCCGAATGTACAGCCTTTGGACGGTGCTCATATTATTTTCTAGCGTCGCACTACTTCGAGCCATGCGGCTGAAAAAATCGTTGGATTGGAGCATTTATGGAGTTACTTTAGTCCTGTTACTTTACTGCCACTTATTTTCTCTATTTGTTGTCCTCGGACAGGGAATTTATGTGTTGATAACAGAACGGTTGAAATTTAAGGAAATTTTCAGAAAGTATCTTGTTACTAGCATTTTTTCCTTCTTACTATTCTGTCCTTGGATTTTTGTGATCTTGACAAATCTCGGTAGCATTCGTGGTCGCAGTGCATGGGCGCAACAAAGAATCCCTCCATTTCAAATTACGCTAGCGTGGCTAAGCGGTATTGTGAGAGTTTTTCTTGATACGGGAAAATCTTTAAGAGAACTTGGTCAATCAACTGAATTCTATTCTATTGTGCTCATTTTTTTGACTATTTTGATTATTTTTTTAATTGGATTTGCGTTGTTCTTCGTAGTTTTTTCTCGAACCAAAGCTCGAGTATTTTTAATGGCTTTAGCAATTCCTGTAGAGTTAATTGCGATACTTCCAGCTTTATTAACTGGAAAGTTATTGGCGGGTACAATTCGCTACCAAATACCAATGTTAATAGTCATCCAAATTTCCCTCGCATATTTACTTGCGAAAAGAATTGAATATCAAAAACAAATGTGGAATCTATTATTAGTGTTGATAATTACTACTGGGGTTGTATCCTGTCTACTCATACCCCAATCTCAGGACTGGTGGAATAAAGGCAACGGGAAAGCAATTCATCTTATTAATGCACATGATAAACCTCTGGTTATTAGCCACACAGGAGCACTGGTTGGAAATATCTTGTCGATGAGCTATTATCTCAAACCCCTGGTTAGGTTTCGTATATTTAAAGATATCCCTGAAACCCTTCCCCAGATTTCTGAGGAGTTTAGCGATATCTTCTTATTCAGCCCAAACGAAAAATTACGCAATGCTGCTGTTCAAGGTTCCAAGTATCAACTAGAAGTTGTAAAACCTAAATCTAGTCGGCTTTGGAGATTAATTCCGCTCAAGGATTCTGGTGATAGTTATAGGTCGTCTTAGAGCATCGGTCACTTGAGAAACATTGAACATTGAACCTTGGATTTACTTATTATTAAGGGGATAGCCATGTATTCAAATTTAAAGAGCACAGAGCTTTCTATAGTCGTTCCTCTTTATAACGAAGATAAAAATCTTGATTGCTTATTTAAAAGACTAACTTCGGTGCTCGATAAAATAAATGTTTCTTATGAAATTGTTTGTGTCAATGATGGTAGCAAAGATAATACTCTAGAATGTCTAATTGAGCAAAATAGCTGTAATCAAGCTATTAAAGTAGTGAATTTGTCCCGCAATTTTGGTAAGGAAATTGCCCTGACTGCTGGGATTGATTATGCTACTGGCGCAGCCGTTATTCCCATTGATGCAGATTTGCAAGATCCCCCAGAATTAATTGAAGAATTAATAGCCAAATGGCGAGAAGGCTACGATGTAGTTTATGCTACCAGACGTATCCGTAAAGGAGAAACTTGGCTAAAACGCTTTACTGCTGATGCTTTTTATAAAACAATCGGCAAAATGAGTCGCGTTAATATTCCTCCCAATACAGGGGACTTTCGTTTATTAGATAGAAAGGTTGTTGAAGCTCTCAAACAATTACCTGAAAGAACCCGTTTCATGAAAGGAATATTTGCTTGGGTGGGTTTTAAACAAACTTCTATTATTTTCGAGCGCCAACCTCGTTTTCAAGGTAAGACTACTTGGAATTATTGGAAATTGTGGAACTTTGCTTTAGATGGTATTGCTTCTTTTAGTTCTATCCCTCTTAAGGTTTGGAGTTACCTTGGTTTAAGTGTCTCCTTAGTATCACTTTTATATGCTTCTTTTTTAATAGTTAGGACTCTCATTTTTGGGATTGATGTTCCAGGTTATGCCTCCTTAATGGTAGCTATACTTTTTTTAGGAGGAATACAACTAATCACTCTAGGTATTATAGGAGAATATCTCGGTCGGGTCTATGAGGAAGTTAAAGAAAGACCTCTTTATCTTGTCCGAGAATGTTATGGCTTTGAACAACAAAAGCACTATAAGGACAAAATTTCAATTAAGCAAAGAGGGGGAGTCGGAGCTGGTGTTGAAGTTAAAAAGTAGTGTTTTTTTTCTTACTATTATCTGTATTGTTGCCACAGGTTTAGGTATTTATTTTCTGGGCGGAATTGACCAAGAACATTTACAGTTGTGGTTACAAAAAGTGGGGTTTTGGGCACCCATCATCTATATTTTGCTCTATACTCTAGGAACACTTCTGATTTTACCTTCAACACCTCTAAATTTAACAGGAGGAGCAATATTTGGCACTTGGTGGGGAACGCTGTGGACAACAGTGGCAGCGATCATAGCAGCAGCAGTCGCTTTTGCTTTTACCCGTAGTATCGGTCGAGATTTAATTGCCAGAAAACTGGCCGGGCGTTGGGAAGCAATCGATGCAGAGCTCCGTCAGGGAGGTTTATTTTATATGTTTGCCATCCGTCTATTACCGATTATTCCTTATGGCTTGGTTAATTTTACGGCTGGTTTGACTTCCATTCGTTTCAGAGATTATTTAACGGGCACGATTCTTGGTACAGTTCCAGGGGTTTTACCCTTCGTGATGATGGGAGCCGGGTTGCAAGCATTATCTCAGGGCGACGTTTTACCGCTAATGTTTGCTTTAGCTTTAACGGGCATGTTAGTTGGTGGTGCAACTTGGTATCGTCGTCGTCGTCAGAATCCTCGAAGAGCTTTGCAAAAATTAGAGCAACAGCAGGATTAGGATTTTAGAGTGCTCAATATTTTCTCAAATAATAATGCGCCACTATCACTGGGTATCTTGACTCATTTTGACAGCAGTTATTCCGTGTTTCTGTTTAACAATGTCAACACTTTAACAAATTGTGTTTATAAGTGATTACTGTTAATGACACTACGATATGCTGAAACTATAAGAGGATCGATCAATAAGTCGAATTTTCGGAGCAACTATCAAGTTAAATAATTTAAACAATACAAATAATATAGAAGCATCGACCGATCGCCTTAGTTAACAAGCATCCTGAGCCTAACTCAAAGTTCATCGCCACGAGGAGGGAAAAATGAAGTATTTCGACAAGTTTGCCCTAGCTCTATTCGTCGGTAGGGCTATGACACTAGCACCCTTAACTTTGGCTATGGCCTTATCAGTCCCAGGAAATGCGATTGAGGAAGATGGGAAACTTATCGATGCCAATAGTTTGCTGGCTCAAGCAAGAATTGTTAATACTCAGGATGCTGAAGCTTATTATAATCGCGGTCTTGATTACTTTATCAACCAGGAATATACCAAAGCTCTGGCAGAGTTTGACCAAGCGATCGCAATTAATCCTCAGTTTGCTGACGCTTACAACAATCGTGGTCTGACCTATGCTCAATTACAGCAATATAATCAAGCCTTGACAGAGTTTAATCAAGCGATCGCAATTGATGCTCAATTTTTCCTAGCTTACTATAATCGCGGCCTCACCTATGCTCAATTACAGGAATATGATCAAGCCTTAACAGATTTTAATCAGGCAATTGCACTTAATCCCCAATTTACCGACGCTTACAACAATCGAGGTCTGATCTACGCTCAGTTGGAAGAATATGATCGGGCTTTGGTGGAATTTAATCAGGCAATTGCCCTCAATTCCCAGGATGTTCTAGCTTATAATAATCGCGGTCTAACCTACTCTCAATTGCAGGAATACGATCGGGCTCTGGCAGATTTTAGTCAAGCGATCTTGCTGAATCCCCAGGATGCTATTACTTATCACAATCGCGGCCTAACGCAGGTTCAACTACAAAAATATGATCGGGCCTTGGCGGATTTCAATCAAGCGATCTTGCTGAATCCCCAGGACTTTCTAGCTTACAACAATCGTGGTCTGACCTATGCTCAATTGCAACAGTATGACAAAGCCTTGGCAGATTTCAATCAGGTGATCTCATTTAATCCCCAGGATGCTGAAGCTTACAACAATCGAGGTAATACCTACGCTCAATTAAAACAATATGATCGAGCTTTGGCAGATCTGAATCAAGCACTTACGCTTAATACTCAATATACTGAAGCTTACTACAATCGTGGTCTTATTTATTATCAATTAGAAAACATCTCCCAAACCAAAAAAGATTGGGAGAAAGCTGCTAACTTATTTCGCCAACAAAACAACATTCAGCGATATGAGTTTATCCAGCAAAAATTGCAAAATTTGTAAAACCTAATGTATCGTGGTGAATATTTAGCTGTTTAGGTAGGTGAAACGGTTATTCTGCGGTATGAACCGAGAGAGATTTCAGCCTATTTAATCCTCGAGAGTAACAGCCCAGGTAATTTAGGTATGAGAAAAAATAAAGGTTGAACCTTTAAGGGCACTAGTCAAAACATCAAGAACATTTAATCCTTGCTGTTTGGCGGTGGAGAAATATCGAATTTCTAATCATCCGATTGTTATTGTTTGTTCGCATAACTCAACCCAATGAGTGATATCTTCTTGAGTTATCTCTTGAGTTATCTTATGTTCATCAATAGTTGCCGTTGACATTTCAATGTGCCTAGTGATGTAGGAGGAACTTAATGCTCGATTAGGAAATAAATTTTCTAAGAAAAAATCAACAGTATCTTGTTTCAAAAAACCTTTGAGAACCGCGGTAGCTCCGAAGCGTAAACAGGTTTGATTTTGCTCTACCAGAATCATCTGAATTTGCTTTTCGCTTAACAGTGATGCTTTTTTAAGATAAAATCCTATGGGATGGTTTTCTTTTTGATTAATCAGACTAAACCATTCTTTAACAAAAAAATCTACTGTATCTTGTTCAATCCATCCTCGTAAAGCTAGAATTTCTCCAAGTCGCATATCTTGATAATATGTTTGGTCGTGTAAGGCAACTTCTATTTGTGAAGAAGTGATTAAACCAGCATTTTGTAATATTTCTCCTATTGGCTTGACTAAATTCAAGTTAGACATTTGTATTGGTAGAATATTTTCTAAACAAGATTAATTTAATTTAATTCACTTTAAGCTTAGCTCAGTATTTTTTATCATTGGTAAAGTTTTTATCAAAAAGATCATAGTTATTGTAAAGTAATCATGATTAGAAAAGATAATTTTGACTATTAATTATGAGTTTAATAGTATATCTATTGTCAAACATAAAATCCCCATCTATTATTTTTTAGATGGGGGTATTTTTACCTAGATAATCAGGTGAACATTGCTGAACCTAATCAACCAAGAACAAAGTTGAAAAGCTTAGTAATCTAGTTGGGAATTACATAAAATTGGGCTGGTGACGAATGAGATTAAGAAATTCTTCGCGAGTTTTTTGCTCTTCTTGAAAAGCTCCTAGCATGGCACTAGTCACAGTCCAAGAACCAGGTTTTTGCACACCACGCATTACCATACACATGTGAGTCGCTTCCATAACCACCGCCACACCTTGAGGTTCTAATGCTTCTTGAAGGGCTTCTGCTACTTGACGGGTGAGACGCTCTTGTACTTGAAGACGACGGGAATACATTTCCACAATCCGGGCTAACTTACTCAGACCGACTACTTTTTGATTAGGAATATAAGCAACATGGGCTCTACCCATAAACGGCAACATATGATGTTCACAGAGACTAAAAAAGTTAATATCTCTAACCAACACCATCTCATTATGTCCTTCGTCAAAGATATCACCGTTAATAATGGTCTCTAATGACTGATTATATCCTTGAGTGAGAAACTGCATCGCTTCGGCAACTCTTTTAGGAGTCTTCAGCAATCCTTCGCGGTCTGGATCTTCCCCCAAAGATTCTAACATTACCCGCACAGCATCTTGCAGCCGCTCTTGAGATTTGTCAGGGCTGGTCTGAATAAAGGCTTCTTTACCGTTGTGGGTATTACGATCTGGTCTGGTAACAACCTGTTCGATTAAACTTGATTTTAAGCCATTAATAGAAGCAGTAGCACCATTTTTGGATTTGAATCCATTGGTAGAAGAATTAGAACCGTTGGAAAAAGCTGTTGTCATAATAAATTTTGAGTAAAACTCTGATCTCTTGCTATTTGTTAAATGGAAAAACCGTTATTACTGAATAAAGTAAATTCTTTATAAAGCCCCTCCACTAGGCATAACGGTCATTTCTTCTATTACCGCCTG
>JAAUYH010017091.1_pt1 | contig 24620 bp, 23 predicted proteins | sample 7278061 | NCBI WGS metagenome assembly JAAUYH01 (sample SAMN14350203, study PRJNA611818) | marine sediment metagenome | isolation source: surface marine sediment (0.6m) | place: French Polynesia: Moorea | collected 2018-08 | reverse complement strand
TTCTTGTCGACATCGCCCGCGCGGCGCAGAAACCCGCCATTGTCAGAGGCGTCGTCGCAAACTCGGATCCACCCGCGAGCATGACGTCCGCATCTCCGTACGCGATGCTGCGACCGGCAAAGCCAATGCAGTGAGTGGATGTTGCGCAGGCCGAAACGATAGAGATGTTGGGTCCGGTCAGGTGCTTGAGGATGCTGACCTGCCCTGACGCCATGTTGATGATGCTGCCCGGAATGAAGAACGGAGACACCTTCCTGGCACCGCCTGCGAGCATGCGGTCATGGTTGTCTTCGATGAACTGGATGCCGCCGATGCCGGCACCCATAGCCACGCCGATACGTTCGCCGTTCTCTTCAGTGATTTCCAGGCCGGAGTCGCTTAGCGCGTCAAGGCACGCGGCAACGCCGTAATGAATGAAGGGATCGTTCTTGCGCTGGTCTTTTTTCGCCAGGTAGTCGTCAGCGTTGAATCCGCTGACCTCTCCGGCGATCTGAGTCGGCAATTCGCTGACATCGATGCTCTCGAGCAGCCCGATGCCGGACTGCCCATCGCAAACGTTCTTCCACGCGACATCAATCGCACTGCCGACCGGTGAGACAATGCCCATGCCGGTGATGACAACGCGTCGCTGCTTCAAGTTGAACCTATGCTGGCAGGATTGCCGGGTAAAAATCGGCGGCGCCCGGACGGGCACCGCCGGATAGTGTTAACCGTCGCTGGAGCGCGCGGTTACGAAGTCGATAGCTTGCTGGACTGTCGTGATCTTCTCAGCTTCCTCGTCCGGAATTTCAGTTTCAAATTCCTCTTCGAGAGCCATGACCAGCTCAACGGTGTCGAGCGAATCCGCGCCAAGATCATCGACGAAGGAAGCATCGTTTGTCACCTCGTCTTCTTTAACGCCGAGTTGCTCAGCAACAATGCTCTTAACCTGTTCTTCGATACTGCTCATTGTGTTTTCTTCTCCTAAGAAGATTCTAAAGTACGCGTTGCGGGCCCGAAAAATTCAGATCCCGGCAGTCGGAAATCCCTCTACAGGTAATTCCGACGGTCGCGCAGAATTCAAAATAGTACCCTGATTCGACCTAAGTCCTTGAAAAATCAAGGGCAACTCCGTCGTGGAAGCGTATTGTATGTGATAAGCGACAGCCAATCTACACGCATGGGGCTTGATTTTCGGTCTCAATCAGTCCATCAGCATGCCGCCGTTCACATGCAGGGTCTCGCCGGTGATATAGGCGGCTGCTGGTGAGGCCAGAAACACGACGGCGTTCGCGATATCGGCACTGTCACCCAGCCGTCCCAACGGTACCTGCCCGAGCATGGCGTCGCGCTGGTCCTCCGGCAAGACTCGGGTCATGTCCGTGTCGATGAACCCCGGTGCGACCACGTTGACCGTGATGTTTCTCGACCCGATTTCACGCGCGAGTGACTTGGAAAAGCCGATGATCCCGGCCTTTGCGGCAGCGTAGTTGGCCTGCCCGGCATTGCCCATGATTCCGATCACGGACGCGATGCTGATGATTCTGCCGCGTTTCGCCTTCATCATGCCTCGAAGGCAGCCCTTCGACAGCCGGAAGATGCCGCTCAGATTGGTGTTGATGACATCGTCCCACTCTTCGTCTTTCATCCGCATCAGCAGATTGTCGCGGGTGATGCCGGCATTGTTGACGAGAATGGTGGGTGCACCCTCCTCTGCCTGCACGTTCGAAAGCGCTTCCGATACAGACGTTTCGTCACCGATATTGAGAACGATGCCCCTGCCACCGTCACCGAGCGCGTCCCCGATTGCCGCAGCGCCTTTTTCGCTGGTCGCCGTACCGATGACCCTGGCGCCAGCCGCCGCCAGTTGAGCGGCGATCGCTGCGCCTATACCGCGGGAAGCACCGGTCACCAATGCAACCTCGCCATCCAATTTCATGTCTCCAAACAATGTCGTCATTTTTCTTCTTCCCCGATGTAGTTAGTTCGTCATCGCTTTTTTCAGGCTGTCCGGAGACTCCAGCGCTGCGAACGCCGTGCCACGACTGATACGCCGGACGAGACCGGCCAGCACCTTGCCCGGGCCGCACTCGTACACCCGCTCTGCCCCGCCGCCGACCAGTGCCTGAATCGTCTGCACCCACTGGACCGGGCTGTAGACCTGCCGCGACAGGCGCTCGCGGATATCGCCACCATCGCCGTAAGGTTTCGCATCCGACGCGCTGATAACGGTAATCTCGGGTGTCCTGAACTCGGCGTCAGCCAGGCTGATCGACAGGGCCTCGCCTGCTTCGCGCATCAGCGCTGAATGCGCTGGCACACTGACGGGCAACATCAAAGCGCGTTTTGCGCCCGCTTCCTGGGCAAGCTCGATCGCACGATCGATCGCACTGCGGTGCCCGGCGACAACGACCTGGCCCGGTGAATTGAAGTTAACGGCCTCGCAGACCTCGTCGCCGGCTGCCGCCGCACAGACGGCGATAACCTCGTCGTCGTCGAGACCCAACAACGCGGCCATGGCACCGACGCCCGCGGGAACTGCATCCTGCATGAGTTCGGAACGTCGCTTCACCACTTTCATCGCGTCCTCGAAGCTGACGGCGTTCGCTGCTACGAGCGCGCTGTACTCGCCCAGCGAGTGCCCCGCGACGTGCGAGGGCACCTCGCCGCCCGCGGCAATCCAGACTCGCCATGTCGCAACACCGGCCGCAAGCATCGCGGGCTGAGTCACGGTAGTCTCCGAGAGCCTCTCCGCCGGCCCTTCCTGCACGAGCTGCCAGAGGTCGTAGCCCAGTATTGCGTTGGCCTCGGCATAGGTGGCCTTGACGCTGTCATGCGCGTCGGCAAGCTCCGACTGCATACCGACCGATTGTGAACCCTGCCCGGGAAAAACCATTGCCAGACTCACGGCACTCTCCGATTTCGCTAAAGGCCGGGCATTATACGGATGTGGGCCGGCGTAACCCAGCCAGAATGAGCACGCCAAGTACACCACCGATGGCGCCGTACAGGTGCGCGTCGATGACGACAAGCCCACCGCTGGTGGTTTCCGAGCCCGGCAGCGGGCCGAGCAGCTGCTCATAAGCCAGTTTGGCGACAACGAGGCCGACGATGACGCCGGATTCGAGCGGCCGTTGTTTGAACAGGACCAAAGCGCCCGCCACGAGCATGCCGTGCAGCACGCCGGACAGGCCGACATACCAGATGAGCGTCGGGTTGAGAAACCAGAAGGCCAGGTCGATCGTCGCAATGCTCGCGCCCAGCACAAGCCACCAGGCGGCTGCCGAGAGTCCGGCGCCAACCAGGAAAGCGACCAGCAAAAGACCTGCGGCGTTGAGCAGGAAATGACCCGCTCCCAGGTGGACCAGGTGGCCGCTCAGCAGGCGATAGAGTTCCAGCGCTTCGATCCCGGCGCGCTCGTATCGCAGGGCCAGCCTGGCTGATTCGCCGGCCAGCAGGGTCAATCCCGATACAACGATAATCACCAGGGTCGGCCAGAACGCGCCGGATAGCGCGGTTTGCGTCATTTGCCGTAACCCCATGTTTGATATACTTCCGTTAATATCTGTTAAGCAACACTTCAGCCCTTTTTCCAGGAGTTTTCAAGTGAGTCAGCACCGCAGGCGATACCGCCAGCAAGGCTTTACGTTGATCGAAATCATGGTCGTCGTAATCATCATCGGCATTCTTGCCGCTATCGTCGCGCCCAACGTCATCGGGCGAGTCGACGACGCGAACGTGACGAAAGCGAAATCCGAGATACGCGTGCTCGAGAGCGCGCTCAAGTTCTATCGCCTCGATAACTTCAATTACCCGACCTCCGAACAAGGCCTCGAGGCATTGGTCACCAAGCCGAACGACCCGAACATCCGGAACTGGAAAGCAGGCGGCTATCTCGAGCGCACTTCATTGCCGCTCGATCCCTGGGGCAATCCTTATCAGTACCTGAACCCGGGCGCCAAGGGTGAAATCGACGTTTACTCGTTCGGCCGTGACGGCAAACCGGGCGGCGAGGACGTGGACGCTGATATCGGGAACTGGGACCTCAACTAGCGTCACGGCGCCATGAAAGCGATTCGGGCTCGCGCCGGCTTTACCCTGATCGAGGTACTTGTCGTCATCACGATAGTCGGCATCGTGCTCTCGATGGCGGTCCTCTCGCTCGGGTTGATTGGTGAGAACAAGGAACTGGATACTGAAGTACGCCGCTACGTCTCGCTGATGGAGCTGGCCCGAGACGAATCCATGTTGCAGGGTCGCGAGTACGGGCTCGAGGTACTGCAGCAGGGATACCGTTTCGTCGAGCTCGACCCCCTGACCCGGCAGTGGACCGAGATTCTCGGTGACGATGTCCTGAGGGCCAGGTCACTGCCCGAGACGATAGAACTCGAGCTCTATATCGAAGACAAGCAGATCCCGCTGGAATACGACGCGACGCTGCTCGATTCCGGCGAGGAAGACGACGACAGACTTGAGCAATTCCAGCCACACGTCTTCATATTTTCGAGTGGCGACATGACGCCCTTCGAACTTGTTTTTCGTCAGCCGATCAACGACGAACGGGTGATCCTGGCTGGCGACTTGTTCGGCAAGATCGAATTGCTGGAAGAGGAATCATAGTGAACGTGCCGGCGTCGAGTGAATCCCGAGGAGTGTCGACGTGATGCTGCGCCGCCGCGCCCGTGGGTTTACGCTGATCGAGGTTATGGTGGCCTTGAGCGTCGTTGCGCTCGCGCTCGCGTCCGCGGCGATCAGCATGTCGCAAATGATTGGCGCCGCAAATACCCTGCGCGACCGCACGTATGCCAGCTGGATTGCCCAGAACAAGATTGCAGAGATACGCCTGGCCGGCGTGTTGCCGGACGTCGATGCCACCAGCGGCGAAGTCGATTTCGCCAATTCCACCTGGGCCTGGCGCGCCGTGGTCTCGGAGACCGGTGTCGACAACCTGCTGCGTGTCGACGTGACGGTATCGAGGCCCGGCGAGGAGGCGTTTGTACGACAGGTCAGCGGATTCGTCGGCGAGCCGGTACCGCCCGGCGCTGGCAGCCAGGCCTGGGCCCCCTCCCGTACCCGTACGGACGTGACGGAATGACCAGGAGCAGCGCCAGAGGTTTTACGCTGATCGAGGTCCTCGTCGCCCTTGCCGTATTCGGCATCCTGACGATCCTTGCGTACGCGACCTTGGGACAAACCCTGTCCAATGCTGACCTGCTGAACACACGCATGGAGCGTCTCAAGGCGGTACAGCGCGCCGTCCGAATAATCGATGCCGACCTGATGCAGGCGGCGCCCCGGCCGATCAGAGACCCGCTAACCGATGGGACGAGGCCTGCGTTCCTGTCCGATGCCGGCTTCGATTTTGCGATCGAGCTGACCCACCTGGGATGGAATAACCCGGCGGGCCTGCCGCGCAGTAACCAGCAGCGCAGCGCTTACCGGGTGGAGGACGGCGAACTGGTCCGTTACCACTGGGTGGTCCTCGACCGTACGCTGGCCAACGAGCCGTTGCGAGCGGTCTTGCTCGACGGTGTCGAGAGCCTGACCTTTCTTTTCCAGAAACCGGACGGTGAATGGGTTCCGACGTGGCCTGAACGAACGGTGCAGCTGACGCCGAACCCGATATCGCGCCCTCGGGCTGTCGAGGTGTTGCTGACACTGACGAACGAAGGAGAGATTCGCCGGTTGCTGGAGATCGCGCCGTGAACAGGCAAAAGGGTGTCGCTCTCATCACGGCTATGTTGATTACTGCGCTTGTGGCGTCGGTCGCGCTGGGCCTCGCCTGGGACAGTGCGCTGGACGTGCGCAGAACGATGGTGCTCCTGCATCGCGACCAGGCCGCCCACGTGGCCATGGGCGCAGAAAGCTGGGTACAGACCATTCTGACGCAGGACCTGCAGGACTCTGAAACCGATCACCTGGGTGAGGTCTGGGCGACGGAGTTGCCGGGGTTGCCGATCGAGGGCGGAGAGGTCTTCGGCGCAGTCGAGGACCTGCAGGGAAGATTCAATGTCAATAACCTCGTTGACGGCGACGAAGTCGACGAGGAAGCGCTGGACCAGTTTCGCCGACTCCTGGAAGCGCTCGGCATCGATCCCCGGTTCGCGGGCATCACGGCGGACTGGATAGACCCTGACCAGGAGGTCAGCTTCCCGGATGGCGCCGAAGACACGCTCTACTCGACACAGATACCGCCGTATCGTACGGCCGACCGGCCGATCGCCGATATCAGCGAACTGGCCGCGATTGACGGCATGGACAAGCAGACCTTCGATCTGCTGCGCCCGCATATCGTCGCCCTGCCCGGTCGAACCGGCATCAATGTCAACACGGCAACGCCCGCCGTGCTTCAGTCACTGTCGGATTCGATGACCGCCGGTGACGTCGAGCGCCTGGTTCAGGAGCGGGCCGATCTCGGTTTTACCGATGTCGTAAACACGTTTTCGTCTTTGGTGGAGCCCGAGGTATTGAACGAACTGCTGGAGTCCAGCGAGTTTTTTCAATTGAAGGTCTCCGTTCGGATTGATACCGTGCGCGTCACGTACAGCACGACATTCCAGCGAGGGCCACGCGGCGACGTGGTTCCCATCTTGCGAAGTTTTGGAAGCATTTGACATGGATTACCTGGTCATTCGAATGAGGCAGGACGACAGCGTTGACTGGATCGTTGCCGACGATCAGGGCACGCGGAAGTCCACTGCTTCGCACGGCAGCCTGGCGCAGGCGGCCGCGGAGGCAGCGGGCCGGAGCGTGATCGTTCTCGCCCCGTCCACCGATGTCATAACGGTCACTACGGATCTTCCCGTCAAGGGCAGCAAGCTGTTGGCCGCCCTGCCCTATGCCCTGGAGGACAGCGTCGCCGACGAGGTAGACGAACTGCACTTTGCGCCCGGCAAGCGCCTCCCGGACGGTACGCTGCCCGTCGCCGTTGTCGCGCGAGCAACGCTGGAGTCCTGGCTTGACCAACTGCAGACCGTCGGCATCGTGCCGGCGCGCATCGTCGCCGAGTATCACGGTGTCGCATCCGTGCCGAACACGCTGAGCATGATCATCAGCGACGATGAGATCATGTTCAATGACGGCCATGGCATGAGCTTCGCACTTTCCGATGCGTCTCCCGCTGACGTCATTGCCGCCAGCGGCTACCTGGACCCGATCGAGGAATCGGGAGACTCCCTCGCCGACGGACGTGCGTTGCAGGTGTACTGCGAACCTTCTGCCGAGCAAACCTATGCCAGAGACTGGGCACTGCTTCGAAGCGAACTCGACAGCGTGGACCTGCGACTGTCTCCAGACGGCGCATTCTCGAGGCTCGCTGTCACCGTTGCGAGCGGCTCGGGCATCAACCTGCTGCAGGGTCGCTTTGGCGAGCGAACCGAGTACGCCTCGTTCGTCAGGCCCTGGAAGGCGGCTGCACTGCTGCTGGTAGGCTTCTTGCTCGTATCCTTAGCCGGGAAGTTCGCAGACTACGTCAGGCTGGGCATTGAAGAGGATGCGCTCCGCGCTCAGTTCACGGAGCAGTATCGGGCTTTTCGACCGGCTGACACGCGCGAAATCCTGGATCCGCTAGCTATCATTGAGTCTCTCAAGCGAAGCGGGAACACAGGGCCTTCCGCGCCGCCGGTCTTCCTGCCGTCTCTCAGTTCGCTCGCTGCCGCGATTAAGGCAAACGATGCCGTGGAGATCGAAGCGATCAGCTATCGTGCAGGCGTTATCGATGTTCGACTGACGGCCCCGGACGTCGCAACGCTGGATGAGATCCAGCAAGCCGTCACATCGTCGAACCGGTTCACGGCGACGATCCAGTCGACGACGCAATCCGCTGATGGTCTCGACAGTCGTATCCAGATCCGGGAGGGCGGCGCATGAGAGACTGGTTCGACTCGCTAGAGAAGCGCGAGCAACTCTTCGTTTCGGTCGGCGCGGTCATCGTCGCCGTTGCACTGTTCTGGGGTCTCGTCTGGCTGCCGCTCGACCGTGGACTGCAGCAGCGCCAGGACACTGTGTCTACCTGGCAGCGGTCCCTGTCCGAGCTAGGTCCGTTGGCTGCGCGAGCCAGCGCAACGCCAGGTCAGTCTTCCTCCGCCGCGGTCCGTGGCGGCACGCCGGTCGTCATTATCGACCAGACGCTGAGGAGCCGCGGGCTGGACCGCGCACTGAAGCGCAGCCAACCGACGACCAGCACCGGAATTCGCGTCGAATTCGAGAACGTCGCCTTCGACGAGCTCGTGGTCTGGTTGGGGGATCTCAGCAGCCAATACGGTATGGACGTTCAGGCGGGAAGCTTTTCCGCCGCGGCACGGTCTGCGCCCGGGCGCATCAACGCAACGATGACCCTGGAACGCTCACTTTGAAGAATCACCGTCGCAAGCTGGTCGCTATCGGCCTGCTGGCACTCATCGTCGGCCTGATCGTTAATATTCCCGCCCGAGTCGCGCTGCAGCTGGTACCCGATTCGGTCTCGGTCAGCAGAGCCTCCGGGACGATCTGGAACGGCCGCGCCGGCGCTGTGCTGGTGTCCGGAATTTACTTGAGAAATGTCGAGTGGCAGACGAAACCGATCGGGTTTTTGACGGGCAAACTTGCGCTCAGCGTGCGTGCGGCGCCGGCCAGCGGTTTCGTGGAGTCTGGGCTCGCCGTGGGGCTCAACGGTGCTGTTACGCTCACGGACCTGAATGCGTCCATGCCTCTGTCGGTGTTCGCGGACGCCATCAGTGTGCCCAACCTGTCGGGCAGCGCGTCATTGCAGTTCGACCAGCTGTCGGTGCGGGACGGCGTGCCAACCTCGGCCAACGGTACGATCGAGATTGCGGACATGACCGTTCCGACGGTGCACCGCAGCAGCCTCGGTGGCTACATGCTCGAATTCAGCGATCTGGACGGTGGCGTTATTGCCAGCATTGAGGATACCGATGGCATTGTCGACATCGCGGGGACGTTGACGCTCGCCAGCGATCGGTCCTACTCGCTTCTCGCGCAACTGGCCGCGAAACCGGCGACTCCGGCCGAGCTCGCGCGCCAGATCGAGTTCCTGCCGGATGGCAATGCAGCTGGGCAGCATGAGTTGCGCCTTGAGGGCAGTCTCTAGCCCGAGTGTTTCACCGGCTGCGTGGCCTCTGTCGGGTCCGTTGTCTGCGCGAGACCATTGTCTCGATCGGGAGTACACCCTGGCACTCCGCCCAATCCGAAAATCCCGTGTGCAGACACCGGTCTGACCGCCGTTTCCCACGAATCGGTGAGATACTCAGGCTAGCGACTCTCCATGGGCATTTCGACGAATGCCTGCAGTAGCGGAAAGTACAGCGCACATCGCGGCCTGACGCCTGACCATCCTTCGTACAGGCTCGCATAGCCGCTCAGCTGTTCGGAATACCGTCTGCGTTCTTCGCTCAGGAAACGATCAAGGTTGCCACCCTCGTGGGTGCTGGTCTTGTAGTCGATGACCCAGTGATCGTCCCCGTCGATTCGCACGCGATCGATAATCCCGGTCTGGAGCCTGCCGTCGATGAGGCCGGTCAGAGCGAGCTCCGTGTGTCCGTCACCGTCGAGTATCCATGCGCCCCGATCGTCATCGAGTACGGACGTGATGGCGGCCTCTACACGCTCCAGAACTTCCGCGCCGGTGCTATCGCTGTGACCCTGCTCAGCCAACCAGCGGCGGCCCAGCGACGCTCTGTCATCCTCCGCGAGATGCTCGAGGACGACGCGCCCATCGGCCGCCCACTGCAGCCAGCGGTGCACGAGTGTGCCGGCGAGCTTCGCCTCCGCCCCCGCCCAGTAGAATTCAACCGAGTCCTCGGCCACGGTTCCCGGCTCAGCGATTTGCGGCAGAGGCGACGGTGACGGTGCTGACCAGCGCTTGTCAATCCGTCTCAGCCTGGTCAGCAACCATTCCACCTCGTGCGTGCCGGCACCGCCGGATACGCCAGCGGCGAAAGCTTCCTCGTAGCTGTCACGCAGCATCGGCCACAACAAGGCGAGTAGTGACCCGTTCTCCGGAGGGCGAAGCTCATCGGTTTTCTCGTTTACCGATGCGTGGCCCACAAGGTGCAAGGACTCTCGCGCCCGGGTACAGGCGACGTACAACAGGCGCTGCTTCTCGAACTGCTCCTTGAGCTTTTCTGTCTCGCCGATGTACTGATGAATGCGATCCTTTTCGAGCATGTCGCGTCGGCCAACCGGCGCCAATACTCGCCGTTCGCCGCCGCCCTCCGATGCGCTGTCCATCCAGTTCAGAACCTTGGTCTTGCTTGCGGCCGGTCGGCGACCCAGCCCGTGCAGAACGACATGATCGAACTGCAGACCCTTCGACTTGTGCATCGTCATAATCTGCAGCCGAGCATCCGATACGGTCGAGACCCGCTCCTTGTCGAGCTGCGCTTCGAGTTCTGCGACGTCAGCAAGTGTGCCTGACTGCTCGAGCTCGGTGAGTACATCGAGGAATCGATAGACGTTGTCGATAACCCTCGAGTCGCTGACCGAGACTGGCCCGCCAAGCCGGAGCCACAGGCGCTCGATCCGGCTGCGTAGCGACTCGCTCCGGGAGTCTGACAGCATGGCCTCAATGGCCGGTCCGGCGCGTTTCAGCGCCTCTCGACCGTGGGCGGACATTGCCGACAACCTGGCGTCATCGCGCAGCAGCCGGGGAACGCTGGATGATCGATCGTTACGAACGAGCTGGTAAAGGTCCTGCCAGCTCAGACCGATCCAGGGCGCTCGCAGTATGGCAAGCCACGCGTGCCGGTCACCCTGGTGCACGGTTGCGCGTGTCAGGGCGAGCAGATCGATGACCTCCGGCAGGTCGGTCAGGCGGTCGATATCGACGGCGCGGAAATCGATATCGTGGTGCCTGAGCATCGGGATCAACTCACGCAATTGACCGCGGCCACGCACGAGAACGGCGACGCTGTCTTCAGGATGACCGTCCATTATCGATCGGAGTGCTTCCATGCTCGTCGCGGCCTCACGAGCCTCATCGGAACCGATCACGGGATGGACATGCACTGAACCCCTGCCCTGCAGGTGTTCGGCGGATACCGCGGCCGAATAACTGACGGCACCCGTCTTGGCGTCGTCTTTGTCGGAGAGCACACGGCGGAATACCGAATTAAACCATTCAACGAGCTCGGAACCCGACCTGAAATTCCTTTGCAGCAGGAGTGACTGCAAGTTGACGTCGCCAATGCCTTCTTTCCTCGAGATCAGGAACTGGGCTACTTCGGCGTTTCGAAAGCGATAGATCGACTGCATCGGATCTCCGACACAGAAAAGCGTCCTGCCGTCACCGGTTTCCCATCCCGCAGTCAGTGCCTGCAGCATCCGATATTGTGCGATGGACGTGTCCTGCATCTCATCGACGAGTATGTGCCGTAGTCGATAATCGAGCAGCAGCGCCACATCGCCGGGCGCATCGGGCGTACCCAGGGCCAGGTCGGCGTTCATGGCGACTTCGATATAGTCGACCGCAGCCTGCTGCCGAAACAGCTCCCGAAGCTCGATGGTCGCAAGCTGCAGCAGGTTAAGGAGCGCGGTCAGGACGTCCCACTGCTCGTCAGTGTACGCAGGCGCGGGTAACACCTTCACCCGGTGCAGCGCATCGAAGAAACCCGGCGTGCCGGACAAAGCCTCTGATAGCTCGTAGTAGCGTTCCTTGAACGCTCTCTGTTCGTGGTCGTCGACCGGGAAGCCGTGGTTCTTGTTCACGCTCTTGAACGCTGTGCCGTCGGCTTTCAGCAAGCAGGCTCGAATGGCGTCCCATGTGGCGAGATCCTCGGCCTTGCCTCCGGGAAGATCTTTGAGGCTGGCAAGGCCAGCTACCGGCGACGCAGACCCGCTTGCCTTGAGGTTTTCCGCAGCATAACGCAGCACCGACAGAAGCTCGTCTTCGCAGTCTGGCGGAAGATGCGAGACCACCAGCGCCAGCGTGTCGGCAACAATGGCACGTAGTGTTCTCTCCAGCACCTGGCGGGCGGCCTCTGCGGACTCCGCGTCCGAAATACCGCCTCCTATCAACGGCAACCACTGATCCCGCGTCTTCAGCATTGCCGACAGGTAACGGATGTAGAGCCCGGTATCGCTGTCGAGGTGTGACAGCACATTGGCCGCTGCGTCTCTGAACGGGCCAGCATCGGCCAGGTAGTCAAGCGTGGCAGCCGCCGCCAGCTCGTACAGCGCATCGAGGTGCGCCTCGGTCGGAATCGCGTTGCCTGCGGTCGCTGACGATGTGGTTAACGGCTGCATTGCCGCGATGTGCGCATTCAGCGAATCCAGCGTCTGGATTCTCAGTCTCGAGTCATTCTGTGCAAGTCCCCATGACAGCGCCTCGTCACGGACCAGTACGGCACGCGACAGGTCGTAGGTTAAACGCTCATGTGCGGCCTCTGGCTTGTCAGCCCTCTTGGCACGTGACAGCGCCTCGACGACACGAATGCGCATCTCCGCAGCGGCCTTGTTGGTAAAGGTGATTGCGAGCACTTCTTCGGGGTGCTCAACCGTGTCGAGCAGGCGCAGGTAGCGTTGGATCAGCAGCTCTGTTTTGCCTGAGCCGGCCGGCGCCTGGACGATGAACGAAGTGCCCGGTTCCAGCGCCGCTTGCCGCGCCCGGTCGTCTGCCACCAGCTGATCGCGATCAGTCACGCTTGAGCTCCGATACTCTCGACAACAGGCCTGTCTGCCTGCTGTCCCGCAACGACTGGTAGGCGTTGATTCGCAAATCGCCGTCTATCATCCGTTCGAGATGAGCGAGTGCGACGGCAGTCCAGCCGGCCAGGTCTTTGTGCCACGTCTCCCTGTCGTCCAGCGTCTTTCCGGCGCCGTTTATGCCGACGAGACGGCTGTCTACGTTGTACAGTCCGAGCGCAGCGACGTTTTCTTCGAACGCCAGGCTGTAGAGAACCAGCTGGAAGCTGTTTAACTCCCTGCGCCTGAACAGTTTCTTTTCGACGCCAGTCTTGTAGTCGAGAATCAGGAAGTGCCCGTCGTCCAGTCTGTCGATTCGATCGGCTTTCAGTTTCAGCGACAGCGTCCTGAAGTTGAACACGCGATCCTCCTCGATACTTGATACCTCGAAATCCTGTCTCGACACGTCATAGTCGATGACCCGGTGCAGGAGGCGGCGAATTCGTCGCTCTTCAAAGCGCAGGACTTGCCGCAGCACAGGATCGGCAAGGGCAAACTCTGCGGCCATGGACTCGCGAACAGCCTCGTCGACTTGCCTGACCCGCATCTCCTCCGACAGCGTCGCCAGGGAACGTCTGTCAGGATGCAGCAGGTACAAACGTCGCAACGCGTCATGCACGAGGTTTCCCCGGAATACCGGCTGCAGGGCTGAGCTGAAGCGCGGCAGGAATCGCAGTCCGAGTCGCCCGAATGCAAATGCGTCGAAGGGGCTGTACGCCTGCCGGTCCAGCGTGGACGCCCCGCCGTAAACGGTATCCCCGTCGAGAATCGGAGGTGCGATATCGTCGTCAACGTGTTGGCATTGCGACGGGTCGACGAGCGTCTCCGCGAACCAGCCAGGATCCAGCTCCGCGGATTCCACGCTCTCGCAACGTGGCAGGATGGGTGATGGCGCCTGCTCAGCGTCCCCATCGAAGCGGGCGAGACTCAGCGTGACGACACTTGCGCTCGAAAACAGCGCCGACAACGAGCGGCTGGCGTAGGCACTGGTATTGGATGGCGTCGCATCCGGCATACCGTACTCTCTCTGCAGCCGGGTCGAGACTATGGACAGTGGTCGAGCCTGCGGCGGCCACTGCCTGGACGTGAGCCCTGTGACCCAGAGGTCGTCAAACTCGGTTCCGGAGGCCTCCAGTGCTCCGAGCACGTTGACCAGCGCTCCTTCGGATTCCGCCTGGAAAACGGTTTCCCTGGCCATTGTCGCGAGGCGGCTGACGGCCTGTCCGGGAACGAACTCCGGTTGCACTAATGACAACCTGACGAAGTCGTTCAGCAGCTCGCGCCAACGATTGAGCAACTGGAAGTCTGTGCTGTCGACCGGTTCTTCGCCGGGCCAGCCGGCGGCCGCAAGTGCCTCATCGAGCGATTCGGCAAGCGATTCCAGCGAGGAACGTTGATGAAGCAGTGTTGCCGCCTGCTCAAGACTTTCAATCCAGCGAGTCGTGCCGTCGCTATCCCCTGTTTGCGAGAACGCCCGCGAGAACAGGTCGAGGGTCCATTCCCGGTCCGGCATCTCGCGAAGCCTGAGTTCCGTCTTGATCCTTGCATCATCGTCAAGCGCCCCAACCAGGCTGGAACGGATGAGGACGCTGACTTCTGCTGCTGAAAGCGGCTCGCCTGTCAGCCAGGTGAGCAGGCTGAGTGCAATTGAGACGACCGGGAATTCCGCAAGGGGCCGTCCGTAGGAGACGTTGACGGCATTTTCGACACTGTGGCTGCCGAGTTGCCAGCCCGGCGAGAATCCTTCCCGCACCAGCCTGCCGACGCTTGCTGCTTTGCCTTCCAGCCCGCTGACCACGATCGCGACTCGTCGAGTGGGATCCTCGCCGAGTATCTGGCGAGCCCAGGCGCCGGCGGCCCGGTACTCCTGCGCTTCGTCCAGGAATTCGATTGAACGCAGGGATGAGGGTTTTTCCGGGGCTGCGAAATCGACCCGGCAGCCACGGTCTCGCAGCGCAGCAACCACGCCATCGACCAGTGGACTCGGCGATGTAAAGCCAACCAATACGAGGTGCCGAGCCGGCGCCAGGTCTCCGTCGAGAACCTGGATCAGGATGTTCTGCGTGAAGCCGGCATCGTCGACCCACGCATTGCGTTCCAGCAGCCGGACATAAGCGTTCAGCGCATTGGCAAAGAGGCGTTCATCGTCGCTGCGAGCGTATTCCCCCACCTTTGCCAACGGGACGCGCCAGTCGACGAGCCGTATGCGGGCCTCGCGCGAGAGTCTGACCAGCGCGCCGACGTTTGCGTCCCGCGCAGGCAGTTCCCGGCTAAGGCAGTTTTCCCAGAGGATACGGCTCTGGTGGGTGTTTATTCGAACCGGCCGCTCGGCAGTCGGGACGGCCGTGTCACCCAGCACGGATAGCCAGGTACCCCAATCGTGAATCTCAGGTCGCCGCCAGGCGGTCTTGCCCTGGTCTATTTGGCCCTTGTTGAACCGATTGATGAGAAGTCGGGCCAGGCGTCGGTTTGCGGTGACAACCTGGGCGCCATTGCGCAGGGCTTCGTCAAGCCGGTCGTACATCAGGCATGCTGATCCAGGAGTTCGTCAATCCTGTCAAATACAATGTTCAGCGTGTCAGTGTCCGGCAACGTCGTGATTCGAAAATGGTCCGTGTAGCTGGTGTTGAAACTGCTGCCCGGCGCCACGAGGACGTGCTTGTTCTCGAGGAGTTCGAGCGCGAATGCCTGGTCGTCGAGTTTCCCGGCGAACTGATCGTCGAGCTTGACGAATGCGTACATGGCGCCTTGAGGGGCAACGACACTGAGATACGGACTGGCCGCGACCCGGTCTATCACGCACTGCCTTTGCTGATAAAGGCGCCCGCCCGGCGTTACCAGCTCCCTGATGCTCTGGAAGCCGCCCAACGCTGTCTGTACGGCCCACTGTCCCGGCACGTTACTGCACAACCTGAGCGCTGACAAAAGCTCCATTCCATGCAGGTAGTCTCTTGCACGATCGATGTCTCCGCCGAAAACGCACCAACCGACCCGATAACCGCACGCCCTGTAGATCTTGGACAATCCGGAAAAGGTCAGGCAGACACCGTCTCCAACCAGTGTCGCAAACGGCACGAACTCGGCGTCGTCGTAGACCATCTGGTCATAGATCTCGTCAGCTAGCACGAGCAGGTTGTTCTTGGCAGCAAAGTCTGCAATGTCTCTGAGCACGCTCTCGGGATAGACTGCGCCCGTCGGGTTGTTCGGGTTGATGAGTACGACAGCACGCGTCTCGTTGCTTAGCGCCTTTTTCAGGTCGGCCACATCCGGAATGAACCCGTTTTCGGGACGGCACTCGTAGTACTTCGGCACGCCGCTGTTCAGTGTGACCGCCGCCGACCACAGAGGATAGTCCGGACTCGGCACCAGCACCTCGTCCCCCGGGTTCAGCAATGCCCTGAGCGACAGGTCAATCAATTCGCTGACACCGTTTCCGATAAACACGTCATCGGCAGAGACGTTGTTGATGCCCCGATTCTGCTGCTGCATGACAACCGCTTCTCGCGCGGGGAAGATGCCCTTCTGATGACAGTACGGCTCGGCCTGGCCGAGATTCTCGATCATTGCCAGGCGCATCGTCTCAGGGGTACGGAACCCGAACAGGCCGGGATTGCCGATATTCAGCGAAATGATCTCGTAGCCCCGCTTTTCCAGCTCTAAAGCCCGGTTCGCGAGTTGTCCGCGGATCTCGTATTTAACGTCGCCGAGCGACTGGCTAACGTTAATGGCCGGATCGCTCATAATGGATTGCTCAAGCATTGGTATCGGAACGTCTGTAATCGTTCGAGAATAACCAATTAGCCTCGCTTGTGTCCCGTTCTTTGTGGGTGGTTTTGAGACATCGCGCAAATAAAAACCCGGTCGGCTGTGACACCGACCGGGCTGGGTCCGCACGGAGATGCGGATTGCGTGACTAACTCACCGCTCGCAATGCACGATGAATCAGTCGAGCCCTTCTACCTCCGCGCCTTCTATGGGCTCTGGTGCCGGAGGCTCCTGCTTACCCGCTGCAGCTTTTCCAAACCGGTATAGCAGGTCTTCGTATTCTTCTTCTGTCAGGCCACGGATCGACCGTATTCTTACTCGTTCGGGTCCGAAGCTGTCGTCGACGAGCAAATCGCTGAAGCCAGCACAGATTCGACTCGTGGGCGAAGTGAACCCGATACTCCACGCGGAACGCAGTCCCGGTGCCCGCTGAGTCAACTCGACGTGGTACTTGCGGCGGGCCATCGCCGTTACGACGATGTTGGAGTCATTCAATACCTTATAGTCTCGGATAGTGCCCTCAGATATGCAATCCGAGCCTCTCGCAACATCCGATTCCGCGGCGCTGCGTTCTGCATCCGGGACCGAAGCACAACCTAATAAAATACCTGATAAAAATAATATAAAAACTTGTTTTAATTGCACTTTATGGGCTCTTTTCAGAAACTACATTAACTCTGCGCCGCAAATAATGCCGAAGGCAATTCATCTTGACAATGCGGCAGTTTCGGGCCGGAATTGGCTCCGGTTCCGCTAAATTCAACGTCGCCGGCGCGCGTTATTCCTCCGTCGAGCGCAGGCCCGCTACCGGCCTGGCCGGATTCCTGATCCACTCGCTCCATGAGCCGGCATAGAGTCTGGGCTCGGACGCGCCGGCCAGCAACGATGAAACGGCCAGGTGACAAGCCGTCACGCCCGATCCGCACATGGCCGTCCACTCCCGGCGCAGGTCACCGTCTAAGTATTCGACCCACAGATCTCGAAGCTGTTCCGTCTCCAGAAACCGGCCATTCGCATCCAGCGCACGGCTGAACGGCGTATTACGGGCACCGGGAATATGACCGGCAATAGTGTCGATAGGTTCAGCCTTGCCAAGAAAGCGATCAGGCTCCCGGGCATCGCATAACGTCGTCGATGTCATGTCGAGTTTCCCCAGCGCCTCAGATCCGATGATGAGATCGGCTCTCGCGTTGCCGGCAAAATCTCCCTCCTCCGCGGAGGCGTCGCCCGCTTCCAACGGCAAACCGTAACGTTTCCAGGCAGCCAGGCCGCCGTCCAGCAACCTGACGTCCGTGTGCCCGAGCCAGCGCAGCATCCACCATGCGCGAGACGCGAACGCCCCACTGCTATCGTCGTAGACAACGACGCTTGAATCGTTCGATACGCCTAAACGGCGAAACGCACCGGCGGCCTCGCTGGGGGTCGGCAGAGGATGTCGGCCGCTATCGGGGGTCAATTCGGCTGACAGGTCGTTTTCGAGGTCGGCGAATCCCGCTCCGGGCACATGGCCTTCAGCGAACGCCTTAGAACCTGCTTTTGGGTCAGCCAGACTGAAACGGCAGTCCAGAATGAGCAGGGACGGTTCGGCCAATTTCTGTCGAAGTTCATCGGCCGTGACAAGGATTTCATCTCGCCGCATCACCCGTCCTCTTGTACACATGCAGACCGTATTAGACAATATTGCGTTGACTCATAACGATAGCGCATGTGCGGGGGATAACAGGTGGAAAAGATTCTGGTTGGGCTGAAACGTGTCGTGGACTACAACGTCCGGGTCCGGGTCAAGTCCGATGGGTCTGGCGTGGAAACGGCAGGCGTAAAAATGAGCATCAATCCGTTCGACGAGATTGCGCTGGAAGAAGCGCTGCAGATTAAGGAACGCGGCGACGCTTCCGAGGTCATCGTGCTGTCAATCGGAACCTCCGAGTCCCAGCAGCAGCTCAGAACCGGCCTGGCAATGGGAGCCGACAGGGCTATCCTCGTTACGACCGATGACGAGCTGGATCCTCTGACACGGGCAAGGATCTTTCTCGAGGTCATCAATCGCGAACAGCCCGGCCTGGTCGTGCTCGGAAAACAGGCCATCGACGAAGACAACAGTCAGACGGGCCAGATGCTGGCCGCGATCTGGGGGCGTCCGCAGGCAACGTTCGCATCGGAGGTCAAGCTCGATGGCGATACGGCGACCGTCACGCGCGAAGTCGACGCCGGCCTCGAGACGATAGAGATTGACCTGCCCGCCGTCGTCACGGCGGATCTCCGACTGAATGAGCCGCGGTACGTGAAGCTCCCGGACATCATGAAAGCGAAGAAGAAGCCATTGGAAGAACTGCCATTGTCCGACCTCGCCATCGAAGGCGCGCCGGCAATCAGTTCGACTGCCTACGAGCCGCCCGCGGTCCGTGAGAAAGGCATCATGGTCGAGGACGTCCCTGCTCTGATTGGAGCGCTGAAGGATAAAGGACTGGCGTAATGACTAAGATTTTGATTATTGCCGAGCATGACGGCTCGTCCATGAATCCGAGTACTGCCAAATGCGTAACCTGCGCGTCAGGCATCGACGGTGCGACGATAGACGTACTGGTGCTGGCCGCGGATGCCGGCGCGGTGGCGGCCGAGGCGGCGAAGCTGAATGGCGTCAGTCGCGTCGTGACGATCGAACGTGACGAAAACGCACAACCGGTAGCGGCGATACTGGCACCGCAGATCGTGGCCGCCGCAGCCGATTACACGCATGTTTTCGGACCGTCTACGACATTTGGCAAAGACGTCATGCCACGCGTTGCCGCGTTGCTGGGCGTCAACCAGGTCAGCGATATCATGGCGGTCAACGGCAGCCACACATTTCACCGGCCCATATACGCCGGCAGCGCGGTCGTGACGGTGCAAGCGCCGGCGGGCGCCAAACTGGTCGCGACAGTCCGGACAGCGTCGTACCAGTCAGCCGCAAACGACGGGTCTGCGGCAATTGAAGCCCTGACCGTAGACGCTGAAATTCCCACGCACACACGGTTCGTTGGCGTCGAAGTCAGCGAATCCGACCGCCCTGACCTCCAGACCGCGGCGAAAGTCGTTTCTGGTGGCCGAGCCCTGGCGAGCGAGGAGAACTTCGACCTGGTCTACGCATTGGCCGACAAGATCGGGGCGGCGGTAGGCGCTACGAGAGCGGCCGTCGATGCGGGTTACATTGCCAGCGAGACCCAGGTCGGCCAGACCGGCAAGATCATCGCACCCGAACTGTATATTGCTGTCGGTATATCAGGCGCCATTCAGCACCTGACCGGGATCAAGGATGCCGGAACGATCGTCGCGATCAACAAAGACGAAGAGGCGCCCATCTTCGAGGTAGCCGATATCGGCCTGGTCGGCGATCTTTTCACGGTACTACCGGAACTGACCGAGAACCTCTAACGGAAAAGGCGCCCCGGTCGGGGCGCCTTTGCAGTTCTGCGTTATCTGGTGGGACGTCGATCAGAGGCTGGCGAGAACAGCCTCGGCCTTGCTGACTTCAAACTCACCGGGCGCTTCGACCGCAACATGGGTTGCGACTCCATCGTCAACGACGATGGCGAAGCGTTGCCCTCTCATACCCATACCGAAGCCTGAACCGTCCATCTCCAGCCCCAGCGCCTTGGCGTACTCACCGTTGCCGTCAGCCAGCATAACCACCTTGTCGCCGACACCGCGATCTTTGCCCCATGCATCCATGACAAACACGTCGTTGACCGCCGTACAGGCAATGGTATCGACACCCTTTCCGAACAGCGCATCTGCCTGATCCACAAAGCCAGGCAGGTGATTCATTGAGCATGTCGGCGTAAACGCTCCAGGCACCGATACGAGCACAACTTTCTTGCCTCCAAACAGCTCGTCCGTGCTCATCGCTCCGGGGCCTGAGTCGGTCATGATGCCAAAAACGCCATCCGGCATTTTTTCGCCAGCCTGAATTGCCATAGTCAATCTCCTTGGGTCATGTGGATCGAGGGCGCTTGCCCCCGACGATCCGCAAGTGTATTCGGTAACGATTGCCGCGTCATGCACAAGCTGCTTCCGTACCATCCTTCCAGTATTTGTGAGTTCAGGCTCTACCGTATAATTCCCGGTGCAACGGAGGATTTATGGATTTTTCACTGACAGAAGACCACGAGATGATCCGCGATGCGGCGAGGGACTTCGCCCAGAACGAGATCGTCCCGGTAGCTGCGCAGTTCGATAGTAGCGGCGAGTTTCCGGCCGAGACCATTCGAAAAGCGGGTGAGCTCGGCTTTATGGGTGTCGAGGTGCCGACTGAGTACGGCGGTGCCGGCCTGGATCCCATCAGCTACGTACTGGTCATCAGCGAAATCTCGGCCGCCGACGCCGCGCACGGCACGATCGTCTCGGTCAATAACTCGCTCTTCGGCGTTCCGTTGCTGTCATTCGGCACAGAAGAGCAAAAAAAGACCTTCCTGACACCCGTGGCTTCCGGAGAGATAAACGGCGCCTACGCGCTGACGGAACCGCAATCCGGCTCCGACGCACGCGCGATGCGGGCCCGGGCCACCCTATCCAGCGATGGCACTCACTACGTCATCAATGCCAAGAAGTCGTGGATCACGTCCGGACCGGTCGCCAAATACGTCATTGTCTTCGCCCACACGTCACACGCAGACGGAACGGAGGCCGGCATCAGCGCATTCATCGTCGATGCGGAAAAACCCGGGTTTGCCTGTGGCAAGACCGAGCCTAAACTCGGCATTCGCGCCTCGGCGACCTGCGAGATCGAGCTGACCGACTACGAGTGTCCCGTCGAAAACCGGATCGGCGATGAAGGCCAGGGCTTCAAGATTGCCATGACCGTCCTCGACGCCGGTCGCGTCGGTATCGCCGCCCAGGCGCTCGGTATCGCCCAGGCCGCCTACGACGCCGCCGTCGAGTACTCGAGGGAGCGAAGAGCCTTTGGAGAGGCTATCGGGAGCTTCCAGAGCATCCAGAACAAGATCGCCGACATGAAGATGCGTATCGAAGCATCCCGCCTGCTGGTACTGCAGGCGGCATGGGCGAAGGCCAAGGCGGCTGAGACCGGCCAGAAGAACACCCTGAATGCGAGCATCGCAAAGCTGCATGCGTCCGAGACCGCTATGTATGTCACCCACCAGGCCGTCCAGATACACGGCGGTATGGGCTATAGCAAAGAGCTGCCGCTGGAACGCTATTTCCGCGATGCCAAGATCACGGAGATCTACGAAGGCACCAGTGAGATTCAGCGTATGGTGATTGGCCGGCACGAAACCGGGCTGCGATGAGCCAGACGCGGTAGCGACAACCTGCCCCTGCGCAGGCAACGTCCAGCATTACTGAGTTGAAGCCGCGGTCTGCGGCTCTGAACGCTGCTAGTAGTCGTTATCGGCGACGTGAACGACGAGTCCGTCCAAGGCGTCGTTGATTTCAATCTGACAGGTAAGCCGGCTGTTGTGCTTACGCTCGAAAGCCGCATCCAGCATGCTGTCTTCCATATCATCCATTGGCGGAAGCTTGTCGAGCCACGCCTCGTCGATGTAGCTGTGACAGGTAGCACAGGCACATGCCCCACCACACTCGGCGACGATTCCGTCGATCTGGTTATTGATCGCGCCTTCCATGACCGAGTATCCGTTGTCCACTTCGACATCGTGGCGGGTTCCGTCCGGCGTTATGTAGGTAACTTTTGGCATTTCGTTTGTCTATCCGTGGTTTCGAGCGGCGCATAGTTTAGGGGCGCTGACCTTAGCCGGTCAACGCCCCTGGTTCTGGGTCTTTTTTGCTCGTGAAGCGATCAGGCTCGATCAGCGGCCCTGCGGGGTTCTGCAACTTCGCGCTGCTTGTCCCGTGCAGCCTTCTCGGCGAGGCGAATCTGCTCATTGCGCTCCATATCAGCATCAATGACGGTGATCCACTGGCCCGCAATACGACGTGAACGACTGGTCTTGGCAGCTTCACGGAACGCTGCCTTGGCATCTGAGTACTGCTTCAGGTTGTACAGGCACATGCCGAGCGAGATCTGGGCATTGTCGGGATTCTTGAGTCCGCCCTTCCTCAGGCCCGTTCGCACCGACTTCACGCATTCGGCGTGCTCGCCGACGTTCAGGTAGGTGTTACCCAGTCGTACGTCGAGTTCGCCATCCTCGGTCAGTTTCGCTGCTTCGGTCAGCGCCGGAATCGCGCGCTCGTCTTCCATCGCCAGCTGCAGCGCCTGGGCAAGCAGACGATAGTTCTTTGCGTTCTTGGCGACCCGTCCGGCCGTCATTTCCTTGTCGAGAAGCTCAGCGGCCTTGAATGGGACTTCGCGTTGCATAAACAGCTGCGCCATCGTGACGAACTCGGAGTCTTTCTCGAGCATTCCCTGCATGAATGATGCGTAGTAGGCATTCACGAGGTTGCGATCCTCACCCAACTCGGTAAATGCGCCGGCCAGCGAGAACCAGTAGCGCTTCTTCGGCCAGTTGTTCAGCAGGATCTTCTGGATATCACGAACCTTGGCGTAATTTTCCAGCTGGAAATACGCGAAGTTCAGGAGCGCGTACCAGTCTTCCTTAACTTCCTTGTTGCGCGCACGTGCTACGTCCATCGCGCTCTCGACCGGCTCGATCATTTCCTCGTAGCGCTGCAACTGATACAGGTTCTGTGCCTTCAGGATGAACGGTTCCGGGGCCGGGTTGGTCTCCAGCACGAACCACTCATCGAGTGCCCTCAACGCATTCGCATACTGCTCTTCCATCGTATACAGCTGCGCCACGGTGTAGGTTGTCGCCTTAAGCAACTGAGGCTCCAGCCCCGGCACCCGAATCATCTGCTGGTAGGTCTTCAGCGCGTTCGGAATATCATCCATGTTGTAGTAGATGAAACCGAGGTAGTTGAGTACGTTGGCCTGCTCGTACTCCGTCAGCTCCTCCGGATCGTAAAGGCGCTGCATGATCCTTAGAGCGCCATTGAATTCCTTCGCATCCACGAGTTCCTGTGCTTTCTGGATAGACTCGTAGACATCCTTGCTGACGGCCTGGGCCTGTTTGGTCTTTTTGCTGTCACGCTGTGCACGCTCGTCGTCCTGGGCGTGTACCGGAGACATTGCGACCATGACGATAGCAACGAAGGCGGTTAATCGGCTGATGAATTTATTTGGCATTAGCTTCCATATCCTCGCTTGATACAGCGCTCCGGATGTGTCCGGTGCTCGTCCTACCCTTCGATCTTGAACGTGATTCGGGTCTTGACGTTTGGCACGTCAATGGCGACGCCGTCTTTGACGCGCGGCTTGTACTTGAACTTCAGTACGGCCCGGATAGCGGCTCGTTCGAACAGGCTGCTGGTTGAGAAATCAACCACCGGATTCGATACCGTGCCCGCAGACGTTACCGTGAAACTCAGGTCCACGTAACCTTCAAGCCCGCGAGACAGTGCTCGGGCCGGGTATACCGGGGCCACACGGACGATGGGCAGATAGTCACCTTCCGCGACATTCATCGCGCTCGGACCACCAATATCAGTATTGGCGCTGACCGAAGGCGGAGCAATGTTGATGCTCGGCGCATTAGGGTCGATCAAGTCGACCTCCTGCGGCGGGACGTCGGGCGGGACTTCAGGCGGCGGTGGCGGCTTCTCAGGGGTGAAATCCTCTGTGTTGAGGTTCTCATTGCGCTTGACGCGAACAAAGTCGAGCTGGTGCTTGACTCGCTCCTTGGTCACTGCGCTCTCGCCGTACTCGATCAGCAGGTGCATCACGAACAACAGTCCGAGGGTTACTACGACACCTGTAATAATCGAAAATGCGTATCGACCTATCATCTATTTCTCCCATGAGCAGCAATCGCTGCCCGGATTATCGTCACCCCAGGCGTGACGATACATTGTCTTCCTAATCAAGCGCGGAAACCGCGACGTTGCTGACTCCTGCTTGTTTGCAGGCCTGCATAACCAGCGTCAGCGCCTCGTGAGTCGACTCGTTATCCGCCTGGATAACGACCGATCCTTTCGGATTCTCCGCAAGCAGCTGCTCGATCTTGCCTCTGAGGTTTCGGGCGTCAATCTGCTTCTTGTCGACCCAGATATCGTCCGACGCGCTGATCGCAATCAGGATATTTGCCTTCGGCATCTTGACCGCGGTCAGTGCGTCCGTGCGATTGACATCGATGCCAGGCTCTTTAATGAACGAAGCTGTCACGATGAAGAAGATGAGCATGATA
>JAAUYH010195802.1_pt1 | contig 24623 bp, 28 predicted proteins | sample 7278061 | NCBI WGS metagenome assembly JAAUYH01 (sample SAMN14350203, study PRJNA611818) | marine sediment metagenome | isolation source: surface marine sediment (0.6m) | place: French Polynesia: Moorea | collected 2018-08 | reverse complement strand
ATTAAAGGAAACACTATACGGTTTGAGTCCTACGTTTAACATTAATTATAGACATGGTGGAAAAAATGTTTACGTATCCGAAAATATGTAATCAGGAAATCACTATAAGTTAACTGAATTTCGAATTCATAACTTCCGACAAAAACAAGAAACATGCGAACTACCAAGTTGACCTTAATCAACAAGTGTCGAATCGTAGAAGCTGCGCAACGAAAAAGAAACATAAAAGAACGGCTCGGAAATATCAAGTATATCCTGTGCAAATAAGGCGGTGGTCTAAAAATTATGAAAAAATTAAGGAACTCGCCGAAAAATCACCTAACAATTTGACTATCCATCCTAGTACTTTAGTTCAAAATATTTATGTCGAAGACGAAATTTACCAATGGATTATTCTAGAACATCACGAAGAGATGATTGTGAGCACAAAAGATATTGTCGAAAAAGCGTTATCTATATGCCCGTCATTCAAAGTGGAATTGTATCAAAAGGACGACGTTGGGTGTACGATTTCATGCTCCGTAGAAATTTGTGTGTCCGTATACGTACGAGAATGTCCCAAAATGTGGAAGCAGTTATGCAAAATGTGAAGCGAGATTTTTGTTTTCGTATAATGTCCACGTATCTGTATCGCATTAATGCAAAATTCTTGGTGAATATGGGTTAGAGAGCAGTTTATTTAAATTGCTCTCCTACAAGAACCGTGGAGGAGAAGAGGAAGCGTACAGTATCAATAAGAATTGGTGGTGGAAGCTCTTTATTGAGGTTTACACGATGCGTTGCTATTGCATTTGAGGGCACTAAATTTACTCTTTTTGTAATTTTCAGAAGATAGCCGAATGGTTCTATTGAAAAGAAATTACCAAATATTTTGCCTGAAGGTTTATATGGATATGTCCAAGAAAAAAATTGTGCGATGAACGAGCTATGCTTGTTTGGTATGACACTATTTGGAAAACACACATTGCTGATTATGATGGTGAAAGTGGATTAATTTTGGATGGCTACAGTATGCACAAAATGAATTCATAGCTGGAGAAAATGCAAGCTGATAACGCGATACGTTTTTTGATTCCAGTAAATTATACGGCAGTACTACTGCCGTGCGATTTTGGCGTCAACAAGCCTTTAAAATACAGGTTGAAGCAAGCTGCATCCAAACTACGCCGTGAACGGTTCGCATCATTAGATTCTGACGGCAAATTACCATCTCCGAACTGGAAGATATTTTAAAAATTCTACAAAGCACATGGATGAATTTTGAAACAGAAATTATTCAAAATTCTTTCCGTGGCTGTGGATATGAAACTGGAGGAGTAGATTATGGAGTGGAAACGGAAAGCGGATCTGATAATGAATAAAATAATTGTGATGTTGTTACATTTAATCTATGATCCTTTCCTATTTTATTTCTTAGTCAACCTTCTATTACTTTAGGGGGGACAGTACGATAGGGGGACACAATTCTGAACCCCCTTAAATTTAGCAGTAAATTTAGGTATCATACACTACGTTCGATTTCAATTTAGCAAACGAAACCTCCTGTCATTCTAAAGCAGAAGAGGACATGGGTCGCCAGTCAGGTTCGAAGAATGTCTCACCAGGCCTAAAATCCAAGATTATGACACCAAGTTATGTAGCACGATTCTACAATGTACCTAGAAATACCATCCAGACCATAATTAGACGCAGTAAACAAGTTGTCACGAAATCTGTTATTGCAAAACCAGGTCGGAAGTATAAAATAGGGCCACGCTGTGTACGACGACTACTCAATTACGTAAGAGATAACAAACGTCTGCCTCTGTTTGTCATTGCTGCACGTTTCCGTACACTAGATGGAACTAAGCTATCGGAACGTACGATACGACGGTACTTACATAAAGATGGAGTAAGAAGTTACGTTGCTGCTTCCAAGCCATACCTAACTACTAGGCATATGACTGCACGTTTGCATTGGTGTATGGAACGCTATCAATGGACAGTGCAACAATAAGGAACTGTTGCGTTTACTGATGAGTCTTCATTTACGCTGCGTCCTATTAAGAACCATACAAGAGTTTGGAGGCACTTGGAAAAACAATACGTAGCGATGAATATGGTTCATACTTTTAAGGTTGGTTACGTATCTCTATCTGTTTGGGGACAGTTTTCTGCGCTTTGAATGCAGCCCACTAGTGCGCATTCGAGGCACATTGAATCAACTGAAATGCATTGAAATATTGAAACAATACGTATTACCGTTTATGGCTAAATATCATTCAGGAAATATGGATTTTATCTACCAGCACGACAGGTGCGGACCGCATCGTGCTAAGAAAGTATCTGAATTTTTGGAAGCACATAAAGTAAATGTGCTTCCGTAGCCGTCGCAGAGCCCTGATTTGAATCCTATTGAGGACCACTGGGGTACTATGAAACGAAGGCTACAGGAGAACCATATGTATCCATCAAATGCTGATGCATTGTTTCCTGAGCTGACTGCGATATGGAATCAACTACTAGATACTTATTTTACAGACCTAATAGCATCCACGGCCAATAGATGTAAGGCCATAAAAAACGTTAGCGGGGGCGCTAGCAAATATTGAACAGTACATTAAATTGATTCTTATTGGATTATTGTCGTTCTATAGATTATGATATCAAAAAGGGGGTTCAGAATTGTGTCCCTATACTGTACGGTAGGGTGTCAAAAATCTGAACCCTCCTCCAATTTAAAGAAATTGAAGAGTATCATACAGTATAATAGAAAATCTCATTTTGACGAAACACACCGTACATCCCAAATCCAAAGTGTACATGGGTCGCACAACGGGTTTGAAAAATGTATCAGCCGAGCGGAGAAATGGAATCATTGTGATGTATCAGGCTGGATTGAAGCAAAATGAAATTACAAAATACTATGCTATGCCACGGGATACTGTGAAAAGTATCATACGTCGCTGTAATCAATGCAGGAACAATACTGTATTAAGTAAGAGAGGAAGGAAACCATAGTTGAATGCTGGACAACACGGTCATTTACTTAATTACGTGCAGTTACATAAAAAACCTTTGTATGTTATTGTTCAACGGTACCGTACGCCCAATAGTGATAAACTGTCGGAAAGTACTATCAGAAGAATTCTACATACAAATGGTATTAGAAGCTGCATAGCTGCAGTCAAGCCATATTTGTCTACAAACCACATCGCTGCTCTTTTACAATGTTGTGCGGAGAGAGAGAACACTGGACAACACAAGAATGGGATGCAGTCAGTTTCAACGATGAGTCATTTTTTACGTTACGCCCAGTCAAAAATTATTCACGTGTATGGTGAAAAGCAGGGAAACGTTATGAAAGCGGCAACATTGTACCCACATTCAAATCCGGTAATGCATCGTTGTGCATATGGGGAATGTATTACAGCCTTGGACGCAGTCCGCTTGTACGCATTTTCGGAAATCTGAATCAATTCAACTACATTGATATTCTGAAGCAGTACGTACTACCGTTTAAAAATGCTTATTGTGCATCTCATTCTAAATTTATTTTTTAACATGATGGGTGCGGACCGCATCGTGCTAAGAGAATGGCGGAATTTCTCGAATCAAGTAATGTCAACGTACTACCTTGGCTTGTGCAGAGTCCAAATTTGAACCCGGTTGAAATTTATGGGGAATAATGAATCGATTTCTACATATTCAACCTAAATATCCTAATACTGCTGATGAATCGTACGAACAACTTTGCGATATTTGGAATGGGCTCCCGGACGACTACATCAAATTGTCGCACTAAATGGTACAACGCTGTAAGATTATAAAAGACGTTAGTGGTTGCTCGTGTAAGTATTGATAGGTATGTAAAATTGAATTTTATTGGTTGTATCATTGTATCATTGTATTCATGCGAAAAGTGGGTTCAGATTTTTGACAGCCTACTGTATATGCGTAACTACGGTAGGTTTTAGTATTTAAGAAGTTAGAACTGCGAAGTAAAAGGAGGCAACATTTTATTTTGACATAGAGCAGATGAAGGACAGTCTGTCCGAAACAAGTAATTTTCTATTTTGATGTATAAGTTACGAGCTCTAACCTACTAGATCCTGGTCAACAACTATGGCGCGCGACTATGTGCTCGGCATGGAGGGCAGCGCGAACAAGGTGGGAGTATCAGTAGTGGCGCAGAACGGGGATATTCTATCGAACGAACGGGAGACCTACGTTCCACCTACGGGACATGGGTTTCTTCCTCGCGAAACTGCGGTTCACCACTCCGCGAACATTGTTCCGCTCGTGCAACGCGCGCTCTCTGTGGCTCGCATAACCCACGAATCATTGCGTGCTATCGCGTACACGAAGGGTCCCGGTATGGGTGCGCCCTTGCGCGTTGTCGCCGTCGTTGCTCGCACATTGTCTCTCGCGTGGAATGTTCCATTGGTCCCAGTGAATCACTGTGTGGCGCACATAGAGATGGGTCGACTAATAACTGGTGCGGCCGACCCCGTTGTGTTGTATGTGTCTGGTGGGAACACGCAGGTGATTGCGTACGCGGCAGGCAAGTACCGAGTGTTCGGTGAGACTATCGACATTGCCGTGGGAAACTGTCTCGACCGTGCGTGTCGTGCTGTGGGGCTTCCGAATGCACCTAGTCCAGGGTACAACATTGAGTTGGCGGCACGAAAAGTAGGTCCGGATGCGGCGCTTATTGAACTGCCGTACGTGGTGAAGGGCATGGATGTGTCGTTTTCCGGGTTGTTATCGGCGTTTGAAAAAATCGCGAAGCAGAAGAAGTACTCCACCGAAGAGCTATGCTACTCGCTGCAGGAAACGGTTTTCGCGATGTTAGTAGAAGTCACCGAACGGGCAATGGCGCACTGCGATATCAAAGATGTGTTGGTCGTCGGTGGTGTCGGGTGTAACAAGAGGTTGCAGAACATGCTGGATTGTATGGTGGAGCAACGAGGTGGGCGCTCGTTCGCTACCGACGAACGGTACTGTATTGATAACGGTGCCATGATTGCTTGGACTGGGATGGTGATGATGCGTGCGGGTGATGCTACCGTGCCAGTTGAGGAAGCAACTTGCACTCAGCGCTTTCGAACTGACGACGTGGTGGTCAACTGGCGTGAGACTTAACCAGTTTGTTGGATGCGAAAATCATTTGGATATCCACTACTGGTGGCGCGTCGTGTCTTTCGCTACTCGCGTTGGTCCGGATTTCGCCAGCAATCCGAGTGTGCGGCCAAGTTAGCGAGCTGAAATGGATCAATATTTTATGTACAAAATAGTTTGCCGAGTTACGTGGCTGCTGGGTAGCCCCACACGTTGAAGTTCGGTGCGCCATCTGCCGCATCGGTTCGACTCTGCCTATCGAGAGAGTAAGCCAACAACCTGGTATGCGGATTCCAATCCATGGAATTGACAGACGCGGAAACGTCAATTTTGAGATGTGGGAATCCGGATTTGGCGGCAATTAGTTTGATGCATGGGCGCTCGTCGTCGTTTTCCGCGAGGGCAATAACTTGTGAATCGTGGGAATACGCGGCGACACGAACAGGGCCTTCGAACCGGTCTGTGACGTACATGTTGCACAACAGTCTGGCGTTCCAGATACCGACCGTCGCGTCATCACTCGCCACAGTGAAATAATTCTCTGTTGGGTCGAGGGCAAGTGCGTAACACCGGGCGACATGGGCATTGATTCGTTCGACTTCTTCAAGGCTGGGCCATTTCAGCACCGTGACAATCCCATTGCCGCAAGCAATGTAAATCCGGTCTCTGCCGCACGCGAACTGGTTCATTTCCAGGTTGTCGAATCGATACGCCTCGGTTTTCGACAAGTGTCTACCGTTGCCTTCCTTACCGTGCTGGACTTTGAACATGTTGTCTTCTTGGTCGGTGATCAGCATTGTTTCGGTGTCGGCCCACGCGACTTTCAGACATGTGTGGTCAGTTGTGAACTTGATGTCCGGCTGGTTGCTGCTGCGCATGTCGTAGATGAGCACGGTTTTGTCAGTGGCGCACGTGGCGAACAGCTTGGGGTTCACCGGGTGCCATGCCACACACTCGATGTTCCCGCTATGGCCCCTGCACGTCGTCGTCTGCTCTTTCGACAGCTTGTGCGGCGCGAGGCGGTTGACGTCGTAGATGTGCGTGGCCGTGCTGTCGCCGGCGGCAGCGAGTCTCGTCCCATCGCAATTAAACTTTACCCCAGTCACCTCGCGTGTGTGCGATGCGCGATGCTCGGTCCTCAGTGACTTGAATTTGTGTGCCATGCCTGGCATTGCGTGTAGCGATTGGTATGCGCGAAGTTTGATGCGAACCGATAAGCTCAGACATGGGCGGGATTAGGTCACTTTGGTATCGAGATTTTTGGTACTGGTAGAAATTACGAATTTTACAATTTTTGGAAACGCCATTTCGACGTGGGATAGATACGGCCTCATTTTGGCAATTGGCTCATACCTATTTAAAGCATTTTATCTGACCTGAATCTTCCCCACTCTGTACGGCACAGCATCAAAAAGTGAGCATACCGTGTGGTCGTCCCATTAACCGCAGAGCTCCGCAGTCAACCGCAATTCGCAAGGCCTACAACAGGTCGCGCCCTCTAGAATGGCCACCTCTGAAACGCCGAAATGTCCCAATTGTGGAGGAACCGAAATTGACTACGATGCCACTCGTGGTGATGCAGCTTGCGTCGACTGTGGTACGGTCCTGGAGAATTCGGTGATTGTCGCGGAGGTGGGGTTCACCGAGGACGCGCGCGGAAGGTCATCCGCCATTGGGCAGCACGTGAATGCCGAAGGGCGGCCGAATCGATACGGCCCGTTGGCGCCGTTCTCGAGGGAGGCCACCCAAATCACGTTGGATAATGGTCGCCGTCGGATTCGTGACCTCGCGAGTATCCTGAAAATGACATCGAGCACCTCGGTTAGTGCGACACGACTATTTCGGCTCGCTGTTGAACGAAACTTCCACAAGGGCCGCCGCATGGCGAACGTCTGTGCGGCGTGCCTCTATGTGGTGTGTCGGCAGGAGCGAACCAGTCACATGCTCATAGATTTCTCCGATGCGCTGAGCACGAATGTGTACGTGCTGGGACACACGTTCTTGAAACTCGTGCAGTTGTTGTCGCTTGGTGTGCCTATTGTGGATCCGAGCCTGTACATCCATCGGTTTGCGGGAATGCTGGAGTTTGGTGACAAGACACACGCCGTAGCTATGACAGCGTTGCGAATTCTCGCGCGTATGCGGCGCGATTGGATGAGCTATGGTCGCCGACCTGCCGGACTTTGTGGTGCGACGATAATTATCGCGGCTCGTGTACATCGGTTTTATCGAACCCAAACAGAAGTTGTTCGTGTTGTACGCATCGGGAATGTGGCATTGCGAACCAGACTAAGAGAGTTTTCGTTGACTGCGAGCGCGAATCTCACCACGAAACAATTGGAAGAAGGTGGTGGGGATCAGGGGACGACGGATTCGCTTACTGATCATTTGGGAGAACCAGCAAATCCGCCAGCTTTTGCGTTCGCACTCGCGAGGAAAGAACTGGAAAAAAGTAGACATGAACAAGCCAATGCAGATAACAATGAAGGCGAACCAACGACGGAGGACGCCGTGGAACCAGCCGAAGGGAACACGAAGTCTAGCGAAAGTCCGCAATCGAAGCACATAGAAACTAACGGCAGCGACGAAGACGATGGACTTGAAGACGAGGTGCGCAAAGCACTAGAGAGTGACGAGATGAAACAACTCGAGTTGGAGTCGCGAGAAACCGAAAATCAAGATGAACGTGCACGACTTGCGCTTCTCGAAGCAGAGAATGACAGCGAGACTACCCCGAAAAAACGATACGTGATACGCGAAGAGGTGTCGGACCTTGATGAAGGGGATGAGCTCAGTGAGCTGGACGAGGCGGATGCGGCAAAATATCTCAACACGGAGGCAGAGTACGAGAAAAAGAAGGTCATCTGGCAAGAAATGAACAAGGAATATCTCGAGCATCAGGAACTCATGGAGCGCCTGAAGCGCGAGCGCCCGGAAGAATATCGCAGACTGAGGCCGTCGCGAAGTGCGAAGAAGCGACGCCGAAATACAGATACCGATACCGTCGAAGGCTCCTCCGTGCCGTCGTCGAATCTGCGCGGCAGTACGCAAGACAAGGATGAGCCGGCAATCAAGTCGTCGAGCAAAATCAACTATGCGATACTTGAGACGCTTAACAACGAAGAGACGTTGACCGTTTCGGCGGATCACCCCGCCACGTAGTAGCATGTATGTACAAGGGAAGTTATTATTTACCAATGCGAAAGTGTTCCGTCGTGACGAGTGGCGCGTGTCCGCTTACCTTTGTTGTACCGATGTATCAAGGAATCAGCGCCGGCCTCGACCACCGCCACGACCCCGCCCAGACCCGCGTCCTCGCCCTCGACCGCGACCGCGCGCTACGGGTTTGTCCGGATTCACGGAACGTCGTGGACGAAGTCCGTCGTCAACTAGGAGGTTGTCGATTGAGATAGAATCAGGCAATATCACGTAGAGTACTGTCGAGCCGCGTACAGATAGTGCTTGGATGTTCACCGGATTCGAGCCACGCACGTGCAGTTTCACCGACTTCAGATGGATGTTCATGCTGTGGTCTACACCCACCACGGTTCCGTGCGCTATCGTTCCATTCTTTAACTCCACTGTCACCGTCTCGCTGCGCAACTTCACAAGGAAGCGAACCAATTTCATAGTGCTGTTGATGTGTTCGTGGGCTTGGCCGTAGCTGGATGTGTGCGTCTGGGTCGTGGGAGGATGGATTTAATGCAGCGGTCTGAAATTTAATTGTGTTTTAATATTTTTTCATAATTTGATCCTTCTAACCAGCACGCTGTAGTTAGTAAAATGGTCGGTGGCTTAAAATTTGCTTAATTTTGCCATAACTATCCTGCGGAATCAAAATTGCTCCCCAACAGAGTAGGCGTCCGCCGATACTCAATGCACCCGCAAGAGTGCACATGAGCGTCGCAGAGGTGTCACCTAAGCTTGCGTAGCCGCACACCATAAGCTCAAGCCGGGATCGAATCACGTCGCCCCCCAGTATCTGCGAACCATCTGCTCACGTTTTATCTCTCAGTGCCTCATCGGCGTTCAGCCCATTGCCATATACGACTGGGGCAGCGGATGTGAGGGTACTTTCTCTATTATGAGCCCTCACCTTTGTACACCACGTTGTTTGTGGGCATCTCCTCGCGAATTGCGCCTAATATCGCTCCGGTTAAACAATGATGATTGTTCTCATGGTCGAAGGCAAGTCGAGATACGGACTGAAGGTCGATGTCGGATGAACCAGTGCTGAAGTAAGGATTCTCGAGGTACTGCGCAAATGCAAAATCATGGAAAAATGAATGGGTCGTTTGGGTGGATAACATCTCTACATTTTACCAGCCTGATTTTGAGTTCTGGCAACGGCACAGGGCCGTACTCGTCGAATACGAGTGATCATTGCAATGAATCGATGGTCCTAATCTTGCATGAAATAGTTCTCATGGTATCCAGCAGCAGCATAATTGTATAAAGAGGTGAATGGGCGTTGGTCTTTGCCCCATCATTCGAATCGAACATCATGAGTTGACTTCGGACGGCGCTCTGACGTATGCCGTGATTGTGATTGTTTGACAATCGGTCCATGTTCAATCCTCGATTGCGCTGTGCATCCTGATGAGAATTGTCAATCTGGATAATGTGATGTGCGCAAGATCGGGCGTTTATTGGACAACGGTGACATTAGAATAAGCGATGTGAACTTGTTCATGCTCGTTCACCGCAAATGAGGCGCGCGAGTTGGACATCTTCCGGCATAATCGTGACGCGCTTTACATGGATGGCGCATAAGTTCTTGCCTTCGAGCGCCTTGACTTATAGCAGTGTCGTCACCTGTCTGTCTGTACCAAGAAACCACAAATTGTTATTCGATTTTCCAGAATCAGCTTCTCGAAGCCAATGACGAAACAGTGGGAACAGGCATGTGCTCGGAATGGTTTGAAGCACAGGGGCTGAAAAGGATTGAACGTATTAATTTACAAGGCCTACTACTGCCACCGACATTTTGAAACATAATCACTGGTACAACGTTTATGGGCACAGCAGTCAAGCGCAAGATTTGTTCAAATAAGGCGGCTCATGAACGTACACTATTCATGTATGTGGTCTGGCCTTCCATGAAGAAACCACTGCTGCTGAGTTCTTTTCATCTTCTCGCGCATTGTCTGAACATGCACTAATGCCTTGTGTTATTGAATCTAATGCGAATCGTGTTGTATCTCGTTCAGTGACGTGCGCTGTTTTCGAATCCCGTCATTGCTTCACGCTACGCCGCTATCATCGCTCCGAGCCCTCTGAGGAAAATGCACAGAAGGATAGAAGTAATGCAGCACCAGTTGTTTGTTCCTCCATGGTGATGCATGCAGCATTCGGTTTTGACAGGAAGTTCAGTGAATGTATGGGATAGAGGAGTTTGCAGGAAGACCGTAACAGGAGGGAATGTGCGAATCGGAGTGCTGGGGGGGGGGGAATAGTATAGGCATTGAAGGCAAGATTCTAAATCGGTACGGAATATGGGTGTAGATTGCGTGAAAGTTGTTGAGGTGTTCAACGGCTTACTCTGATGGTACAAATACGATTTTTTCTCGATTACAGAATGTGGTGCACGATATGGTATGGTTTGGCATGGAAATGAGCATGGGCAGGGCGGAGTGGACAGGTAGATGGCGATGTTACTAGGGCCGAAACTGGAGTATTGGGGTTGTAAGTACTAGGTGGCTGGTCCGTTTGTTCGTCTTCGATTGGAAACGGGGTGAGAATGTGTGGATTGTTTGCATCCGTGCAAATGTGAACGAGCAAAACAGAACAGTACGAAATTAGGTCAGTTTTATTTTGGTGCCAGGTATCCGCCTATTGGCAGCAAGTTTTGCAACCATTATTAAGCATCCTTAACTTCCTATTCCGTAAGGGAGTAGTCTAGGCGGTGACGCAACATGGTCCGTCATCTTGTAAATCAGCTCTCTAACGCGTGAGCGCTAAAACTTGTCCCAGCTAGTCAGGGCGAAGAGCTCATAGAGTTCACTTTTCCAAGTTTCCGCGCGCTCGCCTTGAAAGGCCTTCACTTCCGCGAAGTTTCTGGGAAATCGATCGAAGAACCACAGGAATCCCGAGCGCGCCACAATTTTCGGCTGCAGTGTCATTACCGAGTGACACTGAATTCGGTTCGGGGTAGGTATTTTCCTTCAACGAATGCGACGCTCTTGCTTCTGCCACCGGGTCAACACAGCAGACGCTGGATCAACCAGATTCTCGCCGCTATGCCACTCTTCTAGGTCCTCAATCTCGCGTTGGGCAAGCCACCGCTCCTGAGCTGTTTTCGAATTCAGCTCGGTAGAGGAACACTCTCGCAGGCGCTCCAACGGGGCCTTTACCATCATGCGCCGCCTGACGCGGCTCTCAACTAGCCCCATGATGTGGTGCGCACGTCCGAACGCCCGCTTGCTCTTGATTTTAACCGGGACAGATACGGCTTGCCTCATTATCTGGTCCATCATTTCATACTGCTTATCCGTTGGCTCAGTAACATGCAGTCCGTATTCGTACAACAGGCGCACAAACGTGGTATAATGCTTTACCGCCCTGCGCGGGTGTGTGTCAGCCAGCATACCCAGTTCCTTCAGTTCCTTTACCCGTTGAGCCGCCTTTTCAATTCGCTTATCAGTCTCGGCGGGTGCAGTTCCATGTGCACTAATATTAATCCCCAGATACTTCGCAGATTCCTGGCGAGTGAGGGGTTCGTTCGCTAGCTTAATGCTGCTACTCGGTTCGTCTTCGCAAAAAATACATGATTTGCGCGGTGCCCACGTTATCCTGTACTTCGCTGCCCATTCTGTACAGACATGCAGGAGCTATTGGAGGCCTCGGATGGTCCGGGACATTAACAATACGTCATATGCGAAAATGTTGGCTGGTAGCATAGAGATACGGGACGGACTTGCTGCCAGCTGCTGCCCGAGGATGTCCATCACTAGATTGAAGAGTGCTGGAGATTTCGGGTCACCTTCTATTAATCCCACTGTCATGGTTCGGTGATGGTTAGTGTCGTCCCCCACCGTCTGCACGCGGTTTGGTACCATTAGCACCGAAACCATGTTAACAAGACTCTCAGGTAGCCTTTCTTGCAACACCTTCATCATCACGGGTCGGGGGATCGACGGGTATGCACCCTTAATGACTAGGACCGCTATTGCGTTGTGGCCTGCTTTGGTGGCGCTCCTGAGTCTCAGTATTGGATGTTCTGTGCCTTTTCCCTTTCGAAATGCAGTCTGGGTCCAGTGAAAGTTCGTGACTTCTCTGATCGCCGTATCCAACGCTCTGTCAACCACCTTCCTGACGTGACTGAGAAGCCCGATCGGTCGGTAGTTACCCGCGTCACTGCGGTCTCCTGCCTCATGAATGGGATAAAGACATACCTCCGTCCATGATGATGGAGCTACCCCACACCGACTGACCGCTCGCCATAGTTCGGTAAGTAAGTTGGCCATCTTGTCCGGTATCAGTCGGATCGACTCGGCAAATGTCTCGCCTGCTCCGCTCGCCTTTGACGGCGAAACAGAAGAGTACATAAAAAGTTAGAAGTCGACGAGAAATGGGTGTGTGAGCAACCTTTGCAATTTACTGTACAGCTAGTGTTATTGTAGTGTACTGTCTGCTGGTACATGGTAAAACTGTTCAACGCAAAGTCATGCTAACCAACAAAAAATTCTTCTCGTTGAAGTTCGAATGAATCCATGCAGACCAATAGACTAGGAATCGATTTGCGTCTGCAGTCGTCTCTTCTTCTAGCACTTGTGCCTTTATGTGCACACTTGTCGAGCACTTTCATACCTAACAATCTGTTTCCAATCGTGTTCATCCCTGTCAGTCATCCGGGCAAACCTCACCCATAGCGTAATTCACACCATTCCGAACCGAGGCGTGCCTAACTTAATCGACGTCGGTTTGCCACCATATAAAACTGAACTCCTCTGTATCCAGCTCATATTCTTCGGTAGTACCACAAAATGAAGGACAACAGTGCGACAGTTAGCCACTACTTCATCTTCCTCCGCGCGTATAAAATGACCATGAAAACAAAGATTCCCAATCAAACACCCCAGAAAGCTCACGTGTTTTTCGACACCTGACCATCACTTGTTTCGTCCATCCTCCTATTTCGTTCGTTTATATTGGTCGCTTCCTCCTGTCTTCCTTGATCTTCATATACATCAGCCAACTTTGACAGTACTTTCGTGATGTGAGGATGCTCCGAATTACGACCATGCAGAATTCGTAGCATCTCAAGACTCTGCTCCAGAAATTCCGCAGCACGATTCGGGTCCTTCAGTATGTGATAAACTGCTCCAATATTTGCAAGCAATATTGCGATGTCATGATTCGGCTTGTTGTGTCCGTGAACTGTTCGGTACATTTCTAGGGTCTGTTCGAACGTCTCGAGCGCCTTGTCCAGTTTATCCATCAATTTATACACGATTCCGAGACTGTTAAGAGACTCAGCAATGACAAGATGCGGCTTGTTGCGTCCGTGAACTGTTCGGTACATTTCCAGACTTTGCTTGTACGCTTCCAGCGCCTTGTCCGGTTTACCCATCGACTGATACATGTTTCCAAGGTAGTTGAGAAACAAAGCGATGTCAGGATGCGGCTTGATGTGTCCGTGAACTATTCGGTACATTTTTAGGCCCTGCTCGTACGTCTCCAGCGCCTTGTCCAGTTTACCACTCGCCTGGTACACAAGCCCGAGATTGTTGAGAGATTTTGCTACGTTGTGATGAGGATTGTTGTATCCGTGAACCTTTCGGTATAGGCTCTGTTCGTACGTCTTCAACGCCTTGTCCAGTTTACCCATCGACTGATATAAATTTCCGAGATTGCTGAGAGACCCTGCGATGTCATGATGCGGCTTGTTGCGTCCGTGAACTCTTCGGTACATTTCTAGGCTCTGTTCGTAGGTCTCCAGCGCCTTGTCCAGTTTACCCATCGCTTCATATAGATATCCGAGATTGTTGAGAGACGCTGCGATGGCATGATGCGGCTTGTTGTGTCCATAAATTTCTCGGAACATTTCCAGGCTCTGCTCGTACGTCACCAGTGCCTTGTCTAGTTGGCCCAATTCTATACACACAACTCCAAGATTGTTGAGAGATGATGCGATGCCACGGTTTCTGTTCTCCGCTTTTTGGTAGCGCAAAATGGCCAGCAATTGTTCCCACACTTGAGCTTCTTCCTCCAACTTTCCCATGAAGCGCATTACCATCCCACTACACCAATGAATTTCTTCCACTTTCGAAACATCCCGTACCTCACTACGCTGCGCCGGAAGCACATGATGATGTACTAACGCTAGAGAGTGTGCCGACAATTCGCGAAGATTATCTACCATTACATCAGGCAACGCTCTGAATGACATGCCCTCCTTTTCGAGTTCAATTTTCAGCTTTTCATGAACGACAGGCAATGCGGTACTATACACATCATGCCACACCACTGAACCATAGACCATCTCGATCAGAATGAATCGACGCACAAGACGATGCATTCCATATGTACACCTTTCACCTTCTTCCCCTTCATCCCGCCAAATAAGTGACGAACCATGAATTAACTCTTTCAAGATAACTTTTCGAAACGTTCCGGTGACTCGATCCTTTCCATCTGCCGCGACTACTTCCAATATCCCCTTCACTATCGGTTCCTCTACACCTCCCTGTCCTAGTATTGCCATTGCTCGCAACACACTCAACGCCTCCATCGATAATTTCTCTACACTGATTATCCACGTCGTCCAAATCGACCTTTGTGAGTCTTGAACCGGTTTCATATCCTCTATCTTCTCCATAACATCTTCCCAGTCTTCTTTCTTGTTCGCACTCTCGAACAATTTCAGCTACTCTACAAACGAATATTCGAACTGCGCGATGAAGGACCCTGCCTGAACAAGTGCAAGTGGTAGGCCTCCAAGCCCGTGCCCATCGTCATTACCACACAGCTTCTTCAGTGCACAATACTCAACTTGGTCCTCGCACTTCAATTTCTCGATCTCGGCCATTACCCCATCGTCGTCCGCATCAGCAGTCTCTATTTTTTGAATTTGTCGCCACAACGTAACCATTGCATCCTCTACGCACAGTGGTTTCAATACCAATTTCTGTTCACTCTTCATTCTGCTCCATATGTAAGGTTTTCCTTGTCGTGACGTAACCAAAACCCACCCATTCCCCCGCGTCTCTCCTGCTAGCCCACACACTTCGTTCAGTATACCGCTCACTTCGCTATCATCTGCATTATCCAAGCACAACAACCAACGTTCTTCCAACTCATCTAGTACTCGTTTCAACGCCGCGATTACCAAGTTCTCATTTCGACGTGCTTCCTCGCTCATTCTCTTCCGTGTAAGTTTGTCCACCAGACCCGCGAGTGACTCAATCACATCCCTCTTGCCACCGTCTACCGTCACCCAAAATACTTCTCGTGGTTCCTGTGCATCCCGCTCTGCTCGATCCGCGAGAGCAATCATCAGCTCCGTTTTCCCCACGCCTCCGTACTGGGTTATCACCGCACTACCTTGCTTCTTCAAAACACCACGTAGTTTGTCCAATTCCTCAGTACGTCCAGAAAAGAATGCTGAGAGTGACGGTCGCTCATGATGCGGCTCATTATCCCATAGATATTGTTCCTCCTTTAACTGATTCACTATTTCAGCCATCCTACATATTTTTGAAATGGCTCCTGCAGTAACCACCCGATGTTCCACGTCTCCTAGCTTCTTCTCCACCTCTTTCACATCTTCTGCATTGATGATCTGGCTGAATCCTCGTCGCCATAGTTGCGTCTCAGCTAAATCCATTGTATCCAGTGTTTGTCTCAATGCATTAAACACGAAATCCAGGTCTATCTTATCCATGCCTTGCGAAGGCCTCATGATTGTCGTCATACTTTCCAGTACGTACTTCAGTAAAATCCTCATTCGATCGAGTCTAACTGGGAGCATTTTCCGTCCATGAATCGCCCTCGCACACATTGCCACTCCTTGGGCGCCAAGCACGAGCTGTTGGAAAATGCTGCTCACCCCTCCAATAATTTTCGTCGCATCGCCTATCAACTTGGCCCTTTCGACCATGCACTCCACTGATGTCACTAACTCCGCCAATTTTGCACCCGATCCCACTGCTCCAGCACCATGAGTGATCAGCTTCTCCATCATAGCTGGTTTCTCCATCTTCTCGAGTGAACTGTCAAGAAAATCGAGCAACTTGGCTTTCTTTTTCTTAGTCGATATCGAAGATGGTTCCGAGTAATCATGATTAATAGCCAATCCACGAAGAGGTCTTTCGAGTCCCTCCGCTTCAGGTGACGGCTCATTGTTAGCTTCATCGTCCGCTGCATCGTTGGTTACATTTTTGACCGCTTCTTGCAATAGGTTCCAGGGCGTGATTCGTGGTCTTATTTGATCCAGCCAAGCCTTGTGTTGCGCTGGTGTGTTAGCCATAATTTCAATTTTTACATTTCCAACAAGCTACAATACGTACCTTGGCAGTTTCGGAGAAAGACGAATTTGGGTTGACAGGATTAGTTTCAGTCGACATGGTTGAGGTGTTCAGAGTGGGTTGAGCGTTAGGGTGCGAACAATAGTGATTTCTGGGAACAGATTAAGTGGTGTTTTGTATTTGTCAGATGTACAAAAGAAATCCCAGCAGGTTCACACTAATACTGTTCCGCAGCGCGTTCGTGATCGCGGTAGCGCTCTTGACTTGGTAAAGAACAATGTGCACAGCTGGTTTTCTGAGGTGGAACGTAAAATGCATGTACAGCTTCGACGTACTGCATTCAAGTCAAGAAACAGGGCTTGCTGTCCTGTTTCTCGTCACATCAGCAACAGCTGTGTGGATATCTACGAGAACAATTCTCACCTGAAAGGTATTTTCAATAGGTCGGCTCTGTTTTTTGAGGTACCTCTACAAGTTTTTATTGGGTGTCTATGGTAACAACAGTAGAATACCTTATTGTATTCAATTGCAGCTGTGCCAGGTGCCACACAAGCCTTGTTGTACCGAACAAAATATGGGTCAGAAAGGTGAATAACGCTCAGATATAAATCTTGGCCAGAAACAAGGCAAGTTTGTAAACATCGTGTCCAGACAACTATTTCACTTATTTTTTAATGGTGTGCTCCTCAGAATGGTCAAAAACAAGAGTGCTGGTGTGGGTAGTGCACCAATAAAAATTAAAGGCCAATTATGGAACAAAGTGGAATAACGTGAATGACTTTGATGCAGAGAATTCCAACTTCATTCCGCACCACTTTCTTTTCGCACTCAACTGACGCAAATAGGACAGTTAACTAAGATGAACCTCATTCACCTTGTAACGTACTCCAACTCCCCTATTCTATCAAAAATATCGAACTACCGGTACCGCCACCGTGCACTCCATGAGTTTACTCTCAACACCATGCATGTATCGCTTCTTCTATTCCTCGTGCGCTTCCGATTCCTCCGCACCAATCTCCAATTCTTGTTCATCCCGTACTATCCAGCTATCTGCATAGAATTCCGCCCCTTCGCTACCCGCATCTTCACTCGTACAAACTTTCTTACCCTTCTTCATCTTACTGCTTTCTCCAGCGCCTCCTCTTACTCCTGTCCCTGCCTCCCTCCTGCTTCCTTCTCGCAAACAATCTCTTCCGCTGAGTCATTGATACTTGTTCATGCCACTCCGTTCGTTGTGTTTGAGTCCACGCGCTTCCATTATCTCGAATTTCTTAATACTACATCCGGGGCCCACGCACAATTCGCATGCTGCCTACTCTCTTCCAATCCAACTGAGACGAACAAACCTTCATAGGAACGGTACTACAACTATCAGCTATGAACCTCTGTGAAATACTGTCCCGATGTCTCTTCGCGTCACATCTCCCACATCCGTCACTTGTCCATCACCTGCACTGTCGCCACCATCATTCCATTTATCATTGCCTTCATCCCAACCATTGTTCCGAGTCCACTTCCTTCATTCGCCCGATACCAACCACTCCACGGCTAGCCTCACAATTCCACAAACTTCGAATCACCACCACCGAATTCCAACTGCAACCCAAACGAATACTTATGTATCGCCGTTCTATGTCTGTTCGGTTCCATTAAATACCTCCATTAAACTTGGCTATCGCTCTCCCAAATAATCTACCTTGCTCTTCGAATCCACCACCTCAACACTGGCAATTTCAACAGATAATCGGTCGCGGCACCGTTCGAATAGGCAGTTTGTCCGACTCCCATTCCTCCAGTTCTCACAACAAACCCAATCTACTCGGTAACCAGGGCCGCAAATCGGTCACCATCTTCGAGAGCAAAGTTATCGTCACCATCCCGCAAATAAAAAAACAATCTGTGCACATAACCAACAAGGGACGCCCACTTCACATCATCGTCGTCAGAATCCGCAGTATGCGTACACAGTCGGAGATGTGTGAGCTTTCTGTGCAAAATCTACACCACAGTTGGTGATGTTCAATGGCATGCCTTCAGCTCCCATTTCTGCGTTCACCAGAATTGTGGACCGTACCGAACCGATGAGTTCTCGCATCCCAGCTCTCTTGACGCCATTCCCACAACAAACCATCAACCCTTCATCAGGTACCGAATTCGTTATTCCCTTCAACCCCGTTCGCCGTTCTGAATAATAATAATCCACTGTGTCTGATACCTGCAACCCACTGCAACCTGTAATTACGACGACATAATCACACCATGATCAATCAACTCACCATCAGCGTCAACCACATCTCCAATCACCAGACCTGCGAACTCGAGAGACGAATCGCGAAAATCGCATGGTACTACCACGCGATACGTGAAAGGAACAGGGAAGGTCGACGGTTATTGCACCAACGTGATACAATTACCGACGACTTTCCTCGTTCCTTGCACAAATAACCAAGGCCGATTAGCCCCTCTTTCCCACTAGGAGCATTCACGAACGCACCACCCACCTTCTCCCATGCGGTTTCAACCATCGATCCATCGGCGTCACCGATTTTTGCACTGTTGTGCTCCTCTGGGTCATGAGTGCCAACGCGTTAGACGGCAAAGAATCGAGCTCAACAGAACGGGTAAATGATATGTCTTGGCGCGACCATGGCACCTATGACTGCATCGTCAGTGGGACGCGAGCACATTCGCCCGGTTTCATTGAGCCCCTCGACGAGGTAATGGGAGATGTAATAACTTATTGACTTGGAAATTCTAAATATACTGTTAGCAGCATCGTCTTGTTTACGTAGAGTAAAAAGTGCAACAATGCACGTCTTCAGAAAAGCAAATTTAGGGTAGACTCGAAGCAACCGTCAATTTGTCTTCTCCCTGCTCAGCCTGTTTGCTTCTTTCTTTCTTGCGGTCTCATTCAGTTTTGTTCAACACACTCGATTCGTCGTCTTGTACATACGCTTGAGTAGCCCAAGTTACTAACAATACATCTGTGGCCCACGCACATTTTCGTATGGTAAACCGTTCTCACTCTCTTTCACAAACTCGGTTGCAAGTGCAGCGTCATTACTTCACGCTTCGCCAGTATCGTCACTGCAAGTCCACTTTGTTCATTTGCCCAATATCACCAAATCAAAAAATGTGAATTGGCAGATAGTAGCTGTACTGCACGTGCGACAATCAATGCAACGAATACTAGACACATGACGTTTCCAAACACTCGTGACTGTTCCCTGTCTATTCCACCAACCACTCCCGAGCTGCCGTGCGCTCCACGATTTCACTTCCTACACCGTCTGTACATCAAATGTTGTGTTCCTTGTGCGGCTCCAATCCGTCTTCGCATTAATCCCCGTGTCTTTTCTCTCGCATTCCTTTCAATCTTCTTTTGCCCTTTTCAACGCATTCTGCCCATTCGTTCCAACTTGGTGGTGTACGTGGCATTCGGTTCGACAAGATGTTCAGTGGATGTATGGAAGGGGGTTGTAAGGAGAATGGTGACAGGTTCATTGGGTTGTGTAGTACGTATTCGCATAGATACTGGGTAAGAATGAAGAATGTTTGTGGTGCGTGGAAATATGAACGAGCAAAACAGAACAGAACATAGCAGTGGATAAGAAGCGTGTCGTTGACGGGAAATGGTTGAGTGAACGACCTTCGCAATTTAGTGCAGGAGGTACTGTAAAGCTGCTCAAGGCAATTCAAAAATAAATAAAATTTGGATATTGTCAAATTGTTTCCTACAGTCTTGGGATGGTCGTCAAATCTGCATGCCGAGCTCAATCTCACCTCACCTTCACGCATCTTTATTTCATTCGATCCCGTACAGTACAGTGCATCAATGACGTTCACAACGCCATCAAGTTGGATACGAAGAGAGGATCAGTTCACTTTACGCTTCGTCAACAGAAGTGCATCGGTAAAGAGAAAAATCGGGCGCGATATCATGCAGTCGCGACGGGAAGTACGCGCACCAGCACGACCGCGAACTAGCTGTATTTCGTGACGTGTGCGCGTTGTCTCGAAAAAATTCTTGAGGGCCAGCTGATTTCATGACATGTCCGAGTGCAGGTGGTGCATGTGGCTACGTCTAGTGTGTTATTTCGGGGGGACGCGGCGTCAGTATATCTGTCGTGTTTTCCCTGTGGACTGCGACACGGGTTTTGGAGCATCTGAGCACATTGGGTACACGGGACGTACACGCGACGAGGAGCGAATTCGATATGCAGTTGGATGAGGGAATCAGTCGACACGGCGCGTTCGATGGGCAGGTTCTACCGCCGTCCGAAAAACTGCAGGTGCGTGCAAAGGACGCGATGTACGCCGCACTGCGAGACGTGGGTCGCGCGAAGCCACCAAAGCTGGAAGGCGCTGTGGACGTAACGCTGTTCATCACGGTGCATGGGAAGCACGACAAAGATCTACCGGTCGCTGTTTGGCGGCTCTCTACACAAACTGGGCTACCGCAGCGAGGTGGCGTATTGGGACTCGTTAAACGAGACTGTTGCCGCTGGCATGCAGTATATGGCTGGATACGTTGCCGAGGGCGTTCGGTCGGAGGATGACGGCGACATCGTGGACCTGATGTGTGGCATTAGTTCGTTGTTGCTGGAGGCTGCACTACTGCATCGTACGAAGTTCGCCTTTGAGAACTCGTCCCAATTCTAGTGGCACCTATACGAGACGTGTCGACACGAGGCGACAGCGGCAGAGAGGCACGACGTCGTACCCACGCTGCTTGCGAAAGAGGGGCACCACATGGCGGCGATGCGGAATAGTATCGAGCTTTGCATGCGTGACATCACGCGTGTACGATTGCGCAAGCCACCGGCGCTCGTGGTGCCTCAATCGTCATGAGGAACGTCCTCTCTATGTGACCGAGGTGTGATATCTGCTGGTTCAGTGGCTTCGCGAAGAGGCAGCGGAAGCCACGGTGATGCTGCGTAGTGGCGTTGTACAGAACACTCGTGTAATGTGAAGAAGGCGAGAAGGAAGTTTGCGTTGCGTACAGCAAACGTGGATTGTCACATGCTTCTGTTCGAAATGTTGAAGAAGAAACAGGTGTACGCCCTGCATCATCGATTTGTTGACGAGAACCGAAAATACTAACTGTACTGTCGCTGTTTCGTTCACACTCAAAAATTGGTGAGTCAGAGAATCTGAACCTTACTTTCGGTCAGTTCACACCAATGTAAAAGTCTACGTTGTTGATGTTCGTCGTGTGGAGGTTACATACCGAATGGTGGTTCGACGGATGCATCTTGCAAACAGCCGACCAAGTTTGTATTTCATCAGTTCTTGTTCGTCAACGTACTGTACTGCCGATATGGCAATGCCATTCTCTTGCAATTTAGAAAACATTCTCAACAACCATCAATGTCCTCGAAATATCTTAAACAATAACCAACAACTGTTCCAATTCTTTCACTTTTCTTCCGACGTCCTTCACATCGCCAGCCTTCAAAAATTGACTGCCTCGTCCTCCAAAAAGCGGCGTCTCTGCCATGTCCACTGCGTTAACTTTTTCTTTCAATATATCAAACACGAATATAATCTGTACACATCACCAACAAAGGAGGTTACACATCATCGCAGTCAGAATCCGCAGTTTTCGTACACAGTCGGAGATGTGAGAGCTTTCTGTACACATCTGCACCACAGTTGGCGTTGTTCAGAGGGACGCTTTCAGCTCCCATTTCTGCGTTCACCAGAATTGTGGGCCGTACCGAATCGATGAGTTCTCGCATCCCAGCTCTTCTGACGCCATTCCCGCAACCAACTACCGAACCTTCATCAGGTACCGAATTCGTCATCTCATTCAACGCCGTTCACCGTTCTGAATAATAACAATAATCCACTGTGTCCGATACTTGCAACGCACTGCAGCCTGTACGTACGACAACATAATCACGCAATAATCAATTAGCTCGACATCAGCGTCAACCACACCTCGAACCACCAGACCTGCCTACACAGGAGACGACTCGCACGTATCGCGTGACACAATAACCATCGAAATGTCTCTGATGATTATAGAAATCGCCAAGGGCACTTAGCGCCTCGTTTCCACTAGGAACATTCACGAAAGCATCTCCCCTTCACCCATGGGGTTCCAGGTATCGAACAGTCAAAGCGAATGAACATCACAATGTTGTGTGTTAGATGGTGACGAATCGAGGTGAACAGAACGCGCAACTAATGTACCTTGCAGTGGCCTATGGCCGCACAATGAGCGGAACACGAGCACATCCGCCCCGCTCCACTTATCCAGCGCCACGGCGAGATCTGGGGGCATTTCCGGCAAGGATTGACAATGAATGCGTGGTGCACGATGGTAACAGCGAAACTCACTTGGAAATTCTAAATTACTGCTAGTGGCATGCTTCCCCAATGTCATCGTTTCGAGTCCACTTAATTAATTCGGTCAATACCAACCGCGCCACTGTTCGCCCCACTATCCCACAAAACTTGTACGTGCGCACCAACCCAGAACCGAACCGAGCATTAGTGTTACCATTACGTACGTGATAAAACTGTTCAAGGCAAGTCATTTGGACCAACGATATAATGTTCTTGTAGAAAATTTGAATAAGTCAGTGTGGCGTGCATAGATTTAGCACTACTGGTAGACCAATTTCAATTAATTCCGAATGGATTTGCATGTGCACTCATCTCTTCTTCTTACCTTTGCGCTTTTACAGGTACAGTAGATGTGGTTCAGCATTTTGTTACTTGTGAATATGTTTCAAACCGTGCTCAAACTAGTCAGTCGCCTGCGCAAACCCGCATCACTGAGACTCGTCCACCACCCTCCATATCCTTAGTTTTCAACTGTGCGATTTGACAACTCATCATCCCTTGCCTCATCTGTCTCGGTATTGCTTTCGCGTCCAGCCGATGCTTCATCCCATTTGCAGTATTCTATATATGCATTGAAGCTTGACAGTTCTGCCGGGATGAGTGGATCTTGTGAACTTCGACCATGCACAGTTCGGAGGGTCTCAAGACTCTTCTCAAAGGAATCGTCTGCTTGATTCAGATTCTCTTGTCTAAAATGGACCAATCCAACATTAAAAAGCGATGCCACGATACCAGGATGAGCCTTGCCGTTTCCGTAGATCGCTCGTCTCATTTCCAGGCTCTGCTCGTGCATTTCCAACGCTTTGTCCAGTTTATCCATTGCCTCATACACATTTCCGACGTTGGCTAGAGACGATGCGATGTCAGGATGCGACTTGCTGCGTCCGTGCACCGCTCGAAACATTTCCAGGCCCCGATCGTACATCTCCAGCTCTTTATTCAGCTTTCTCATTCTGAGATACACAGCTCCGAGGTTGCTGAGAGACGATGCAATAGCAGGATGTGGTTTGCCGTACCCGTGGATCGATCGCCTCATTTTGAGGCTCTCTTTGTGCTTCTCTAGGGCTTTATCGAGTTTATCCAGCCTCCTATACACATTTCCGAGGTTGCTAAGAGAAGTTGCAATACTAGGATGCGGTTTACCGCTTCCGTGGATCGCTCGACACATTTCCAGGCTCAGTTCGAGCTTTTCTTGTGCCTTGTCCAGTTTACCCATTGCCTTGTAAACAAGTCCAAGGTTGTTCAGAGACGATACGATGTCGGGATGCGGTTTGTCGTGTCCGTGGATCGCTTGTTTCATATCCAGGCTCTTTTTGATTTCCGATACTGCCTGTTGAGCTTTCCGGTTCTCATGAGTGCAATGCCCCGAAAATTGTATACAGGGTGTGCAAAAAATCGCCGATATTGAATGGGCCATTATTTTTATTTAAAGGTATAACGACAATCTGTTCTGTTTTGCGATTACGAAAATTTCAATATTTTGAAATTTCACCTTAGATTTCTGTTGTACAAAATTATCTGTAACTAATGGATTTTTGATTCAATTCGAAAAAATTGGTAAACTAATAACATTATCTCAGATACACTTATTAAACGATTGAAAGTGTTTCAACAAGCTCGAATCAATAATCTGCGGGCCAAGAAATAAATATACTGCGAAGTGGTTATACCTACGTAGAGAGAGCACAGTGTATTATT
>JAAUYH010008587.1_pt1 | contig 24625 bp, 20 predicted proteins | sample 7278061 | NCBI WGS metagenome assembly JAAUYH01 (sample SAMN14350203, study PRJNA611818) | marine sediment metagenome | isolation source: surface marine sediment (0.6m) | place: French Polynesia: Moorea | collected 2018-08 | reverse complement strand
GTCGGTTCGGGCTGTCATGCATACCGACGCGATGAACTGGTCGCCGAGCCCCAGCGGCACGGTCTGGCGCAAGCGAGTGCACCTCGTTGGTCCGCCTGAGTCGGGACAGGTTACGTCCGTCGTGCGCTACGAGCCCGACGCCACGTTTCCGTCGCACGACCATCCCGAAGGTGAGGAGATTCTCGTGCTCGAGGGCGTCTTTTCCGACGAACATGGTGACTGGCCGGCAGGCACCTATCTGCTGAACCCCGAGGGCTTCCGCCACGCGCCATTCTCGCGGGACGGCTGTACGTTGTTCGTCAAGCTCCGGCAGTTTCCCGGTACCGACCGCGAACACCATGTCATCGATACGGAGGTGCGTTCGTGGGGGCCGGGCGACAATGCCGGCATCGCCGTGAAGCACCTGTACGCGCAGGATGGCTTCGACGATTCCACGAGCATCGAGCGATGGCAGCCGGGTACCAGTCCTGGTGAGGTTGCGTATTCGGCAGGCGCCGAGTTCTTCGTCCTCGACGGGGAACTCGAAGACCGGGAAGGTACTTACCCGAAAGGGTCGTGGCTGCGGATTCCCGCAGGAGGCAGCCACACTCCGGCGACAAGCATCGGCTGCACGGTCTACGTCAAGCGCGGAGGCTTTCCGTACTTGCGAGGTTACGAGGCGGGCAAACGGTGAATATCAACGAAATCCTTGCGGGCACCCCTGTCGTTCCGCTGGTGCAGGCTACCGATCCTGCTGTGGCTGTGAAGACCTCCGCAGCTCTCGCCGCCGGCGGATTGCGTGTCGTCGAGGTCGTGCTGCGCACCGAGGAGGCCCTCGAGTGCCTTCAGGCCGTCGCGGACCAGCTGCCCGACGTCATCGCGGGAGCCGGGACCGTACTGAGCGCCGCGCAGGCCGAGGCCGCACTGGCGAACGGCGCGAAGTTCATTGTATCTCCAGGGCTCGACGACGGTGTCGTCATGACAGCACGGCAGCATCAAACGCCGGTCTACCCGGGCATCATGACCCCGGGTGAAGCACAGCGCGCGTTCAATCACGGGCTCGATGTCGTCAAGTTTTTTCCAGCATCCGTGGCAGGCGGCGTGCCGGCGCTGAAAGCGCTCGCGAGCGTATTCCGCACGCTGCGCTTCATGCCGACCGGCGGCGTCAGTCCGGGCAATCTCGGCGACTTTTTGTCGATACCCGCCGTGCTTGCCTGCGGCGGCAGCTGGCTGACGCCGGAAGATGCGATCAATGGAGGCGACTACGACAAGGTGACGGCGCTCGCGCGCGAAGCCGTGAATATCGCCAAACAGGCGAGAGGGCAAAACAACGGCTAGGCCCCGAGTCGAACTTTCGCTGTGTGCTCGGCGAAGTCGATGGGTGGGCCGATGCCGGCGAGCACGTCTTGCAAAGGCTGCGGTTTGCCGATGCCGAATCCCTGGGCGAAGCTCACGCCGCGTTGGCGCAGCCGCTCGATGACGAGGTCGGTTTCGACGTGCTCGGCGACCACGGCCGCCGACATGACGTCGGCAATCCTGACCAGTGAATCCACGATTGCCTCCGAGAGCGGGTTGTCCAGGATGTCGCGGATGAAAACGCCGTCAACCTTGACGTAGTGAACCGGCAGGTCCTTCAAGTACGCGAACGAGCAATAGCCCGTGCCGAAATCGTCGAGCGCGATCCGGCAACCCAGCTGCCGCAGGCGCGCGATGAAATGCTGTGCCGTCTCGAGGGAACGAACGACCGATGTCTCGGTGATCTCGAAGCACAGCGCATCCGGCGGCACGCCGCTTTCTATAACCTGCGTCTCGACGAATTCCAGGAACTCCCTGTCCATCAGCGACTGGGCCGAGACATTGATGCTGAAGCTGCCGAGCCCGACCTCCAGCGGGTTGTCCGCTGCGCTCAGCTGATCGAGCGTGCAGCGCATGACCCAGCGATCGATAGCGCCCATCAACTGGTAGCGCTCGGCTGCGGACAGGAATTCGTTGGGCGGTAGCACGTTGTCCTGATCATCCAGCATCCGCACCAGAATTTCGTAACGCGGCGCCGTTTCTCCCGTCTGCAGGGGTTTTATCGGCTGGGCAAACAACACGAACCGATCGTCCAGCAGAGCGGATTGCAGTCGGCCCACCTGGTCGAGGTCACTGCGCCGCTGCACGACGCTTGCGTCGAGGTCCCGGAACACGACCAGCCGGTTGCCGCCGCGGCCTTTCGCCGAACGGGTGGCAACCTCGGCCGTGCTCAGCGCGGCTTCTGCGTCGGCGACGACGTCCGGAATGAGTGCGACGCCGATGCTCGCGGTGACGGAAACGGGTTGCTTGTCGTATTCGATGATCTGGTCTGCGACGGATTGAAGTATGAAGTCCGCTCTGCGCGCGATCTCCGCCTCGCCGGCGCCACGCACGAACATCCCGAAGACATCACCTCCGAGGTTGACGGCGATATCGCCCCGCCGGGTCGTGTCTTGCAGAATTCGGTGCACTTTTCTGATGACCGCATCTCCCGCCATGTGCCCGAAGTTGTCGTTGACGACGTGCAGCTTGTCGATGTCGACCATGAGCACGGCGTGAGATGCCGTGCTCTCGCGACTGATCACTTCCGCGACGAAGCGCAGGAAATCGTGTCGTGACAAAGGACCCGCGCCGGTTTTTTCCGGGGTGCTGGCGAGCGCATTGACCTTCGCGCCGATCGCGCGGCACAGGCGAATCTGGTCCGGCGTGAACTCGGATTTCCCCGCCAGGACGAAGATGCCGATGACGTCGTCGCGCGTGTCGAATATGGGTGTGCTGATCACGTGCGAACGACCGATCCTGCTTCGGATCACCTTCCGGTGCACCTTGGCCTTCGACATCAGCGAGCCGAGCATGCCCATTTGCTGTCGGTCCCGCGACTCGTCGCGCGCGGATTGCGGCTGCAACACCTGGATATCGAGCGCAGGGAGGAGTGCAGCCGAGAAGCTTGCGCCGAAATGCCCGGCGCTTTGCCGCAACAACGTCCTGATACTCTGTTCGGGGTCGGAGCCTTCGTCGAGTTCGTCGAGTTCGACGAGCAGTTTCATGCCGAGGCGGGTTTCCTCCGACACGTGACGGACCGACGACAGTTCGACGTTGATGTCGATCTGCCGCTCGACGCATCGCACGATGGGAGCGACGGCCGCGTTCACGAGCTCGGCGTTGCCGACCGAATTCGGGTGGGTCAGGACGGTGAGCGAGCCCATCCGTTCCCTGGCACTCCCGTGCTTGAGATCGAACTGGTGGGCATTGCCGTCCTGCAACGCGTCCGCACCCGAGCTTGCCCAGACGACGCGTCGCGCCGTGTCATGAATGACAACGGCCTGTACATCGTCCACGGCCTCGAAGATCTGCGATGCGAATACCGACATCGAGCCAGGGTCTATCTGAATTGTGCCCACCGAATGTTCATCGGCCGCTGGTGGGATAACTTGAGTCGGCGGCTTTACGCCACCTTCTCGAGCTTTGCAGGGATGTGTTTATGCCAGGGCGTGCCGGCCAGAAAGTCCCTCCTGTACGAGTCCGTGAGCTCGTTCGGGGCGACGCCAAGATGTTGCTCGGCGCCATCCGCGTCGATGTAGTCGATACCCGTGCCGTTGGGCAGCGAGATATGACCGGGCGCCATCATGTCGCTGACCTCGACGATGACGTCGGTGCTGGCGCGGTTCGTCGTCAGTCGCAGGGTGTCGCCGGTTTCGCAGCCGATCGACTCCGCGTCGGCCGGGCTGATGCGCAGGCTGCCGAACAGTCCTTTCCTGTGCCAGTTCGCGTCGCGGATGATCGTATTCGCCGTGTCGCTGCGGCGCTCTCCCGCAGACAGCACAAACGGGAATTCTGCGTCCGCTTCCAACCGCTCTGTCGAAAGCTTTTGCAACTCCGGCAGGAGCTCCGGGATGTGCAGGTTGATGCGATTGCCCGCACGCCGGATCGCCTGCCAGCTTTCGTCGTAATTGCTTCGCGCGTAAATGACACCCGACGGCGTGCCGATGATGGCTTTGAACAGGCGATTGGCGGCGACCGGCAACGGGCCGCCGAAGCCCGCGCGCTTTGCCGGGTCCGGGAAGCTCTGCACATACGTGAGGCAAAGGCCCCAGATGACTGCACCCATCTGCATGCCGTCAGGCAACGTCGGGCCGAGCGTCCGGTACAGGATTGGTGCCACGTATTTCATCATCTTCGGCTTCACCGCCATGCGTGCCAGGAATGCCGCTGCGAACGCAGTGAGCCCCGTCTTCGCCGCCAGCCGCAGCGCACGGTAATCCTTGTCGCCGAGTTCGCCCATCGCCTCGAGCAGGCGCGCAGCGATCTCACCCTCGTCGAGCGGCCCTGTGGGTGGCTCGAACAGCGGCTGCCGCAGATGGAAGACGTTGTCCGGGAACTCCAGGTTGAAGAACGTCGCCTCGGCCTTCTCGAACTGGCTCGTCGATGGCAGTACGTAGTCGACCTCGCGGGCCGTCTCGGTCATCGCCACGTCGATCGCGACCGAAAACTCCAGTGAGCGGATGGCCTCGCGCATGCGCTGGCTGTCGGCGAGGGAGTGCACAGGGTTGCCGCTCTGGATGATCATTGCGCGATAGCGGTCGGGATGGTCGGTGAGTATCTCCTCGGGAATGACATTGCACGGGATCAGGCCCGTGATTATGCGGGCGCCCGCAACCGGGCTGAGGCGTGCGATCTCGCCACCACCGCCACCGAGCTGCCCCTTGCTGGCTTTGCCGAGCGACAGGAAGGGCACAAACGCGTTCGCCGTACCTTCGCGACCGTAGTTGCCCGTCGTCAACCAGACGAGGCGTTCGAGATAACTGACCAGCGTCGAATGCACCGACATCTGGATACCGAGGTCCTCGAAGAAGGACACGCTCGACGCATCGGCGATGCGTTTCGTGACTTCGCGAAGCAGGGTTTCGTCGATACCGCAAATCGCAGCGCAATCGGCGACGTCGATATGCGCCAGCAGCGGCAGGACGTCCTCGAAGCCGGTCGTGTGCTGGTCGATCCACGCCCGATCGACCCAGTCGTTCTGCACGAGCAACCCGAGCATTGCAGCCATGAGCCAGGCATCGGTGCCCGGTTTCACGGCCAGGTGATAATCGGCTTTCTCAGCAGTCTCGCTGCGCCGGGGATCGATGACGATCAGGCAGCGATCGGGGTCGTTCGCAATCTGGCGGATAACGGCACGCGCTCGCGCGAAGCCGTGCGACTGCCACGGGTTCTTGCCCAGAAAAACGCCGACCTCGCAGTGCTCGAAGTCGCCATGCGCGCCGACGCCCAGCATCTTGCCGGCCACCCAGAACTCACCGGTTTTTTCCTGAGCGAGCGCGTTGGATCGATAGCGCACACCCAGTGCCTTCAGCCACGCATCGATATAGGCGCCGCCGACGTGATTACCCTGGCCGCCGCCGCCGTAATAGAGGATCTTGTCGCCGCCATGCGCGTCGCGAACGGCTAGCATGCGCTCGGTGATCTCGGCAATCGCCGTGTGCCAGTCGACGGCTTCGTACGCGCCGTCTGATTTGCGCCGCATTGGGGATGTAATGCGATCGGCGCCGTTCTGGTAATAGTCGAGCCGCTGGACTTTCTCACAGACATAGCCCTGCGAAGCCGGGTGCGCCTTGTCGCCAATGATCTTCGTGAAATGGCGCTCGCCGTCGGTCTGCACCTTGATACCGCAATTGATCGAACAAAGGATGCAGGCGCTGCTCTGCCAGGCCTCGCCCGGCTTGTTGTTCGTATTGTTCATCGCTCGGTCTCCGACGTGGCGGTCGACCAAGCCTAGCGGATTACAGCGGCGGCACCAACACCAGCATGTCGCGCTCGACCGTCAGCGGTTCAAGCGGCGAAAAATGCTTCCTGGCCGTGCCCCAGGCAGCCAGGTGCAGCTGCGATTCGGCGTCGAGGCCTGCCGACGCGGCGTCGGTCACCTCGCAGAAGTCGAGTGCGCAGACGACCGCGCTGCCGTTGCGCAGCAGGTCTTTGCAGGATTCCATACGCAGCTTGAGAAGCCCCGAACCGATTATCGTCTCCGCAGACTGGCAGATCGATCCGTCGGCGTCGCGCCGCTGCCAGTTGCCAGCGGTACCGGCCATATCCACGAACAGCGACAGGTCGCCGTTGGCCGCACGTTCGAGCACCTGGCATTCCGTGATCTTCAGGCGCCGCGCCGCTTCGTCGAGCGAGTATCGCGACGGGAACACGGGCACCCGATCGCTGAGCTCTTCGAAACGGTACTTCTGAGTTTTCGTCAGCATCTCGGTCGAACTACCGATGTCGACGGGTACCTTGACCTTCGGCTCTTCCTTCTGCCCGAAGACGTTTTTCCAGAAAGTCGCTTTCGCCATATCGAATTCCCAGTTACTCGACGGTTATCGGCCGCAGCGCGATATCCTGAAGCAGATCATTGTCGCTCGAGCGACCCGGCGTCATGGCTTCTGCGGCTTCGTGACGTTGATCGATGGTCGGGTGCGTGCGGAACAGCCAGGAGCGTGCGCGATACGGCGATACGAACATCATGAAAGCCGCCGTGTGCGTGGGGCGGCGTCGGCGTTCCTGCCTGTAGCGGTCGGCTTTGTCGAGAGCGCCCATGAGGCCGAACGTGTAGCGCGTAAACTGCACGGCCGACGCGTCGGCCAGGTACTCGCGTTGCCGCGCGATGGCAGCCTGCATCAGGCGTGCGATTCCGACGCCGAACAGTCCGAGCACGAAAAACGTGCCGAACAGCATCGTGAGGTAGAACGAGATGAAGAACGCGAATTTGAACGACTCGAAGGTACGGTAAGGCCAGCCGATCACGGTCACCGAGGTGTCGTAGATCCAGCGGAACCCCTGTATCAGCGCCAGCAGGCGAATGTTGATCGCCGCGTCGCCGTTTGCGATGTGGCCGAATTCATGCGCGAGCATCGCCTGCAGCTCGTCGCGCGACAAATTGTCCCGTGCGCCAGCCGTGATGCCGATCGTGGCGCGTTCGTTACGCTGCACGACCGCAAACGAGTTGATCGAGGCATCGTCTTCGAGCAGGAACACGTGCGGCATCGGCGTCGTCGATGCGATCGCCATTTCCTCGACCACGTTGACGAGCTGTCGATCAGCGGGATCGAGCGCGCCGCCGGCTGCTTCGTCGACGAGATCCCGGGCGCGGAAGAACCGGCGCACCGATGCCCGGCTGTAATACAGGCGCAGCAGGCGATAGAACACGACCAGCGCCGACAGCGCCAGCGTTATGGATGCACCCAGCGCAAAGGGTGACACGAGTTCGCCCCAGGATACGTCGGCGCCGGCATCGTACGACAGCTTGAAGTGCGCGAGTGCCGTCGCCAGGCCACCGAGCGACCCCACGCCCAGCGATCCGATGGCCGTCAGGACCAACAGCCTGCGCGTCACGCGACGCAGGCGCTCCTGGCGGCTAAAGAACGACACCTTGTCCATGACGCCCGAAGTTAGCGCAGCGAAGTCCGGAAAACCGTGAAGGCCGTCCGCATTTGGCGCGCTAACTGTGAGCGGCCGGGTGTTACCATAGCGCCCGATGTCCGATCAGCTCATAACCATTGCCGATAATTTCTGGAGTATCCGCGGTTCGTTCCGGATTTTCGGATTCCTCGATATCGGTACACAGGCCTCGCTGATAAGGCTCGGCAGTGGCCGTTTCGTGTTCGTAAGCTCCTACACGTTGCGTGGCGCGGTGCGAGACCAGGTCATGAACCTGACCGACAACGGGGCAGCGGTCGACGCGATCCTCAACGTACACCCGTTCCACACGGTTCACTGCGAGGCGATGCACGGTGATTTCCCGAACGCGAAGCTATTCGGTACGGAGCGACACGTCGAACTGTTTCCCGACCTGCCGTGGCAGGACGTCTGCACCGAGGACGAGGAGATACGCGGATTGTTCGCCGATGACCTCGAATTTTCGGTGCCTCGCGGCGTCGACTTCATCTCGAGCAACGAAAAGCTGCATTTTGGCTCGGTACTGGTTTACCACCGGTCGTCGAGGACAATTCATTCCGACGACACGCTGATGTATCTGCGCCTGCCTGCGCTGATGCGCCTCTTCGGCATCGGCGGCGATGTCAGTTTTCATCCGACGCTGGCGCCCGTGCTCGAGAAGCGCGCAGGCGCGGCGGCCGAATTCCGGCGCTGGGCGAAGGAACTGGCGGCAAACTGGCAGGAGGCCGAAAACCTGTGTGCCGCGCACAACGCCGTGTTGCTGTCGTCGGATCTCCGCGGCGAATCATTGAGCGATCGCATCCTCGCCGCACTCGACGACGTGTCCGGCAAGCTCGACGCGCACGAACGCAGGTACGGCTGAGTCGATCGTGGCGGACGCCGAGCGACTCCTCAACGAAGCCCAGTACGCTTTCCAGAGCATCAGCTACGGTGAGTCGTGGTCGAACCGGCGAAATCGTAGAAAAGCGACGTCGCTCTGCAAGAAGATCATGCGCAAGTACCCGGGAACGACCCAGGCGCGCGAGGCGCACTCGATACTTCTGCGGCTCGGCGAGCAGGCGTACCAGTCCAACTTGCAGAAAGTGCACGTGCACCGGACCCAGGCGGAACATCACCGGGCGCCCGATATATCCTCCCAGCCTCTGCTGAGCCCGGCGACGCGTCCCGATACCGAGCCGTTCAACTGGGGCGGGCTGCTCGGATGGCTGTTCGGTCTGCCGAAGGCGATACTCATCATTGCCGCGATCTTCGTGTTGTTCCTCTGGGGCATTTTCGGCCCGTTCGTGCTCGTGCCGCTGGTCGCTTTCGTGCTGTTTACCGGGCCTTTCCGGCGTCTGCTCGGGCCAAAGCAGCAGAGCGAACTGAATACGCTCGTTACGCGCCTGAACGACTACATCGAGGGCCAGGGACAGGTTTGAAATCGCGGTTGCGGCAATCCGCTATTCTTGGAATAAGCGTGGCGGAGCGACAATAACAACGCACACTTCCAGCAGGTGACGACGATGACCACGATCCAGCAGGCTGACCTGATTCAAAGCGTGGAGGACGCCCTCCAGTACATCTCCTACTACCATCCGCGCGACTTCATCCAGGCGCTCTCTGAGGCCTGGAAGAAGGAGGAGTCGCCCGCGGCCAAGGACGCGATTACACAGATACTGGTCAACTCTCGCATGTGCGCCGAGGGCCGCAGGCCCGTGTGCCAGGACACCGGGATCGTCAATGTGTTCATGCGCGTGGGACAAAACGTGAGGTTCGAGGGCGACCTTTCGCTGCAGGACATGGTGAACGAGGGTGCACGCCGCGCCTACAGCCATCCGGACAACGTGCTGCGGGCGTCCGTGCTCGCGGACCCGGCCGGCGCTCGCAAGAATACGGGCGACAACACGCCGGTCGTCATGCACGTCGAGATCGTCCCGGGTGATACCGTCGACGTGCAGATTGCTGCGAAAGGCGGCGGCTCGGAGGCGAAAACCAAGTTCGCGATGCTCAATCCGGCCGACAGCATTGTGGACTGGGTGCTCGAGATGGTGCCGAAAATGGGCGCGGGCTGGTGTCCACCGGGCATGATCGGCGTCGGAATTGGCGGCACGGCCGAAAAGGCGATGCTGCTGGCGAAGCGCTCACTCATGGATCCGATCGATATCCACGAATTGCAGGAGCGCGGGCCGTCAAATCGGGCCGAAGAGCTGCGCCTCGAGCTTTACGACAAGATCAATGCGCTCGGTATCGGCGCGCAGGGCCTGGGTGGGCTGACCACCGTGCTCGACGTCAAGGTGCTCGACTACCCGACGCACGCAGCGAATCTGCCGATTGCCATCATTCCCAATTGCGCTGCCACGCGGCACGCGCACTTCGTGCTCGATGGCTCCGGCGTCGCTGATCTGCCGGTGCCGAGTATCGACGACTGGCCCGACATTACGTACGAAGCCGGGGAGGGCGCCCGACGCGTCAACCTCGATACCGTCACCGCCAAAGACGTTGCGACCTGGAAGCCCGGAGAGACCCTGCTCATTTCCGGGAAGATGCTCACCGGCCGTGATGCCGCGCACAAACGCATACGCGATCTCTTCGAAGCGGGCGAAGGGTTGCCCGAGGGCGTCGACCTCGAGGGCCGGTTCATCTACTACGTCGGTCCAGTGGATCCCGTGCGCGATGAAGTCGTCGGCCCGGCCGGTCCGACGACGGCGACCCGCATGGACGGTTTCACCGAGATGATGCTCGACAAGACCGGGCTTCTCGGCATGATCGGCAAAGCCGAACGCGGCCCGGTCGCGATCGATGCGATCAGGAAGCACAAAGCCGTTTACCTGATGGCCGTCGGCGGTGCGGCGTTCCTGGTATCCAAGGCCATTCGCAAAGCGCGCATGGTGGCGTTCGAGGATCTCGGTATGGAGGCCATTCGCGAATTCGAGGTTACCGACATGCCCGTAACGGTCGCCGTAGACTCGAGCGGCGAATCCGTGCACCAGACGGGTCCGAGGGAGTGGCGCGCCCGAATTGGCAGAATCCCGGTCGTCGAGGCCTGACGGCACCTAAAGAATCGCGCGTCGCTGCCGACAACCCGTGCATGTCACGGGATGAACACTTTCAATTCGTACAGTCGCTGGCCAGAGAGCTCAATCGCAAGGAAATCACGCTGACGTCGTTTCCCGATGTCGTCATGCGCGTCCGCAAAGCGCTCGATGAGCCCGACACGTCGGCCGAGCAGATCGCCGAGATTCTGGGTGTCGATCCCGCGCTGGCGTCACGCGTGCTCGTGCTGTCGAACTCGTCGTTCCACAATCCGCGAGGCATCAAGATAGAGAGCCTGAACTCCGCTGTCGGGCGTATCGGTCTCAACGAGATCCGCACGATCGCGATCGCTTACGCTGTCGAGCAGATTCACGCGTCGCAGAATCTCGACGCACTCAAGGACGAGCTCCGCAACGCGTGGTCCGTCGCGCTGCGGCTTGCGGCCATGTCGCACGTGATTGCCGAGCAGTGCACGAAGCTCGACAGGGACAGCGCCTTTGTTGCAGGCCTCCTGAACCAGGTCGGCGTGCTCTACATCTTCTCGAAGCACGACGAGTATCCGAGTCTTCTGCAGGACCCCGAAGCGAGGCAGAGCCTGGTCGACGAATGGACTGCGCCGATTGGCGAATCCATCGTTACGAACTGGGATTTCTCCGACGACATCCGGGAATCGATCAATCCTGACCAGGATGAGCAGGTGCGACGCGGTACCAAAGCGAATCTCGCCGACGTGGTGATTGCCGCGAAACTGATGCTCGAGGAAGGAGAGGGTAACGTTACTTCGACACCCGAAGCGCGGCGCCTCGCGCTGACCGACGACCAGCTCCCGCTGCTCTCGGAGGCGTACCAGGAGAAGCTCGACTCACTCGTCAGTTCGGTCCGCTAGCTACTCGCTGCGCATGGGCTGACGTTTCCAGTAAGTCGCCGAACGCCACGCCCATTCGACGGGCCCGAAGCCGTAACGGCTGAGCCACCAGCCGCTGAAGAATAGCTGGAAGGCGATGACGGCGACCACGAAACCCATCTGCCAGAAGCGCGGAATCGTGCCGTACAGACCGAAGCCATAGCCGTAGAAGACCGTGGTCAGGATGACCGAGTGCAGCAGGTAATTCGTAAGCGCCATGCGGCCAACGTCCGCGAAGCGCCGCATCAATCTCTGCAGGTAGCCGTTCTTGACGATCCACATGACCAGCCCGACGTGGCCCAAACCGACGATAAGGCTGCCGAAGTAGTTGGCTGTGCCACCCCATTTCATGACGTACAGCTGGCTGAAATCATGCGCGCCGAGATCGATCGCGCTGTAGATCGTCAGCGGTAACCCCAGGGCGTAACCCGCGATCATCATGTTGCGATAATACTGTCCCGACCGCTCCGCCGAAACGATGCCGAGTTTCATGAGCGCCATGCCGATCAGCATCAATGCCAGCACGCGTGTCAGGCCGAAGAACAGGACACCGAAGATCTGCATCTGCACGACGAACGGTACGCGCTGCGCCGCGATCCCCAGGTAACCGCCGCGGTGTACGTCGATGTCTTTCTGAACGTCCTCCGGGGTCGGCGCCATCATGGCGCGCGATATCTCCCATTCTTCCAGCTTGGTTTCCTGCTCTTCGGTCAGCGTCTCGCCGGATTCCTGCAAAGCCTGCAATTCAGTGGCTTCGGCCTGCAATTGCACCATGTACTGGTAAAAGCCGTGGTTCATGAATAGCGCAAGAGGCAGCAAAAGGCAGGCGATGATGATCAGCGTGCGCGGCGTGCGTTTGCGGAACAGGTAGGCGACCATGCCGATGAAGGCGTACATGAACAGGATGTCGCCGAACCAGATCAGGTAGGCGTGCAAAGCGCCGATGACCACGAGCCAGAACTGGCGCCGGTAGTAGATCCTTGCCGGTCTTGCGCCACGGGCTTCGGCGCGCCCGGTCATGAGCACGAGCCCGGCGCCGAACAACATCGCGAAGATGCTCAGGAACTTCTGATCGAACAGGATGTGTGTGAAATACCAGGTGCCGATGTTGATGGGTTCCTGGCCGCCCCACAGGAGCGGATTCGGGTATGCCGCAAACGGCATGGCAAACGCGTAAATGTTCATTACGAGGATGCCGAGCACGGCGACACCGCGCAGTACGTCGAGGCTGACGAACCGTTCCCCCAGCAATACCGGTCTTGCATCGCTCATATCAACAAAGCATAGGCAATTCCGGTCGGCGGGTCGAGGTGCGGTTCAGGCAGGCACCTTGAACAGATCTCCCATGAAGGTGGCCGCACCGGGCATCTGTTCGACCCAGTCGATGAACTGCTGCGATGTTGCGCGATCCGGGAAGATAGCGCCGTGCTGCGGCACGATGCGCTCGATATCCAGCTGCCGCACCATCGCTGCCCACAGGCGGTTCGCTTCTTCGCTCGGCATATAGCGTTTGTGGAAGCCCTCCATGAACGGCACGTGCGCGGCGAAATCGGTGACTTCGACGTAGCCGGGTGCAATCGAGGCGCCCAGGTCTCCGGAGAACAGCGTCTTCGAGACCGGGTCATACACCTGAAAGTTGCCCGCCGAATGCAGAAAGTGCGCCGGGATGAATACGACTTCGGATCTTCCGAGGGGCAGACGCAGGCCCTGGTCAGGGATCCCCTTCAGCCGCGGTATCAGTAATTCGTCGACGCCGAAATGAGGAATGAACCGCAGCCACAGCTCCGAGATATAGCCGACCGCATCAGTCAGCATCAGCCAGGCATTCGCTGCAGCGACGATGTCGGGGTCCTGGTGCGAGAAGAACAGGTACTTTAACTCGTTCATCGGAATGAGCGCTGAGACCTCGTTCATCAGGTCGTAATGTACTTTATGGCCGCCCGGATCGAGCAGCATCGCCTCAGAGTCGTCGTAGATTACGGCCTGGTTGGTCGGCACCATTTCGCCGTGACCAAAGCCTTCCAGCAGGACGAAAAGGTGGTCGTCCTGGTCGTAAAGTGTTCGAGCGCCCATCAGCGTTTCTCCGTTTTCGTCACCTGCCCTACGCGACCACCAGCTCGGCAACCTTGAAGGCGGCTTTCGGTCCTTCGAGACGTATCAGACCGAGATTCGCGCGGATCGGCGCGCGCAGCGCCAGGATTGCGCCCGGTCCGGCCATGTAGATGATCAGGAGTTCGTTCTTGCCCTCGATCATCATTTGAGTGAGATTACCCAGGTCAGTGGTTTCCGAGATCCGGTTACCCAGTCCGATCGACGACGCCCCCATGGCGGCAATTCTCGCGGCCTCGCTTTCCGGGAAATCGGTGCAAATTGCCAGCCCGTCGACCGTTGCGATCATCGCACCGCTGATATCCGGTACGTTTTCGCGGAGTTGCCTGACCAGGGACATGTACTCGCTTTGTCGGCTCATTTCGGCTTCCTCTTATTGCAGGCATCGGGCCCCACTACCAATATTGGTTTTTCAGACCCACGGACCATTTTGCTGACGCAGCGACGCTGACACAATGGAGAAACTACGTATATCGTGCGTCGGGCTCAGCGAATGGGAGTCCGTATTCGTCGAAACGACCGTGAATCTCGCTGCGGGGATCGAGATTGCGGCGTGGGACTGCGTCGCTGACCCGAGCGACGCCGATGTTTTGCTCGTTGCCAACGACGATGGCGCCACGGATTTGCCCGAAGTCGGTCCGGATGGGCACCGCCGACCCATCACCTGCGGTGTTTCCCGACCGGTCACGCACTCCGACCTCATCGCCACGTTGCGCGAGCTGGAAGACGTACTGCGCACGCCGGTGCTTACCGACACGGTGGAGGCCGTCGACGTCGAAGAAGAGGCGAGCGTCGAAGAAGAGGCACCGCCGATTGTCGATGACGTCGAGGTCTCAGAAGACGCCGAGGAGGAAACCTGCGATGTGCTGGGCGATCGCGTCCGACCCGCGCGCCGGCTGCACCCGGCAACGCGCTACCTCGGTCTGTTGCAACAGGCGATCCAGCACGGCCGCACTGTGGAAATTACGCACCCCACGCACCCGGCGGTCACCATTTTCCCGAATGAGAACGCCTATACCTCGCTTGGCGAGCCGCTGATGGTCCCTGACATGTTCCGCACCTCGTCGCTGGAGTTCTTCAAGCGCGAGATCAGTGACGTCATCGCCGTAGTCATGTTGTCCGTCGATCGCCGGCAACCGCTATGGCAACTTGTCTACTGCGCGGCGCTTTTCGGCTCGGAAGGCCGTTTGCTGCCGAACTACGACGCCGGCGACACGCTGGCCCTGATGGGGGAACCGGAATTCGGCTCGGTGCCTTACACGGCCGAGCACCGACAAATCTCGAGCCATCTGCTGGAGACGCCGGCAACGCTCTCCGAGCTCGTCACGGCGACGGGTATCAATGCCGGTACCGTCATCGATTTCTGCAATGCCTGCGAGGCGATCGGACTCGTGCGGCGTGTCGGCCATGCTACGGGCGGCGCATCGGCTATGCCCGCCGAAATAGACGACGACTCTCACCTCATGAAACGGGTACGCCACCTGTTCGATCCTACGTGATGCTCGAATAATGCAGCCGACGGTGAAAGTAGTGAGGATGATCGGCGAGGACGACGCCGCGTCCACGCTCACAACGGCGATCGCGGAGGCGCGCCGTATTGAATCCAGCCTGTTACCCGCGTCGCGCAAGTTGCTGCGCGAGTTGCCCGTCATAGGCATGGAGGGCGGCTACCTGCGCTTTCTCGAGCAGCGCATACACAGGAATCCGCGTGACCTTGCGACGCACGTGCGCCGATTGCTGCTGAATCACGCGCTTCAGGATCGCGTGGGTACGAACGGCGCGCTCGTCGACCTGTTCCTGGTCCTCGGCTATCGAGGCCGCCCGTTGCGCAGGCGGCTGTTGCACATCGTTTCGGACACTCTCAGCGATACGCAGCAGCGTTTTTTCCGTGACCACCTCGAGGATGGACTGTACGCCGACGATACCGGCAGCAGCGTACCGCGCTCCTGCCTCTCACGGCAGATCAAAGGGTCTGTTCGCATGGTCGCGGAAGTCGGCGCACGCGAACAGCCGCACCGCGATCCGGTCAGCGTGGCGCGACAGGCGCTGGCCAACGGCGAGGACGATGTGGCGAAAGCCATTCTCGAGGGCGCGCTCGACGCGGACCCGGGCTCGGAAGAAATCTGTGTCGAGCTGCTCTCACTCTACAAACGCCAGGGGTTGAGGGAGGATTTTCTTCGCACCTACACCTCGATGATTGGCCGAAGACTGGCCCGGCCGGATCTGTGGCGGGCTCTTTCGGCACGTTTCAGCAAACAAAAGCATGCAGCCCATGAGTACGTATGAACTGACTGGCGATTATTACCTGCTGCCGACTATGGGCGGGGCATTCTATGCGGTATCGACGCCGGAGGAGAGCCCCGTGCGGTCGCTGATACTCACATTGCTGCGTCACCGGTCGAGCCCACGGATCGATATCGAGAGTCTCTGTCGCTGGCTCGAAACCGATGACGAGCAGGCCGCGCTGGAAGTGCTGCATCGCGCCCAGACCTTGTCGTGGGTCGAAGGCTACGAGCAGGCGCACGACGTGCCGGGACTCGGCGTCGGCGAGGAGCTGCATCAGCTCTTGCCGCTCCTGTCATCGGTCGAGAAGGGCCTCATCGTCGACTGGAACGGGCTGTCGCTCGCCAGCTGTGGGCTCGACGACGAGACCGCCGACACGCTTGCGGCACTGAGCGCCGACCTGATCGCCGTCCAGGAACGACACGCCGGTCGGCTCACCGAGAGCCTGGGGCTGGCAACCCACGGCTGGGCTGCGGTCGACGCTTATGGCTCGAGCCGCATCGGCGCCTGGCCGCTGTACGTCGGTAACGAGCGCCTGATGCTCGTGCTTCTGGGCGAGCCTCTTCTGAACACTTCTGCGTTTCTCGGGCTGATCTGGGTCCTGATCAATCGCTACGGCTAGTCGGGCAGCAACCGGCTGCTAGACTTGTAGTGCCATGAAACTGCGCTACAAGGTCCTGAACGGCATCCTGGTCGTCCTGCTCGTTGCTGTCGGAAGTCTCGCATTCATCATCAGCCGCACCGACGACTGCCCGGACGCTCCGGTACTTGCCGGCGATACCGTGACTATGAAGGCCATTGTTCGTCGCTGCTACGGTTCGGCCGACGTTCTCGAGTACGTCGATGTCGCGATCCCCGAGCCAGCGGCAAATGAGGTGCTCATAAAGGTGAAGGCGGCGGCCGTCAATCCGCTCGACTGGCATTACATGCGCGGCTCGCCGTACCTGATGCGCCTGGGCACCGGTCTCGGCTCACCTGACATGGAGCGGCTCGGCGTAGACGTTGCAGGGACGGTCACGGCCGTCGGCGCCGACGTGACCCGGTTCCAACCCGGTGACGACGTGTTTGGCGGTGTGTCCGGCGCATTTGCAGAGTTCGTCGTTGTCCCCGAGGACTACGCGATCGTCCACAAACCGGCGGCCATCACGTTCGAGCAGGCGGCATCGACTCCGATCGCGGCATTGACGGCATTGCAGGCTCTCAGGGACCACGGTCAGCTCGAACCTGGCCAGAAGGTCCTGGTCAACGGCGCCTCGGGCGGCGTCGGCACGTTTGCCGTGCAGATTGCGAAATGGATGGGCGCAGATGCGTCCGGGGTCTGCAGCACGCGCAACGTCGACATGGTTCGATCGATCGGAGCAGACCGGGTGTTCGACTACAAGCGCGAGGACTATCGCGACAGCGGTGAACAATTCGACCTGATCGTCGACATGGTTGGCAACCACTCGCTGCTGTCCAATCGCAGGGTCATGACCGAAGACGGCCGACTGGTGATCGTCGGCGGCGCCAAGGGCGACTGGGTATCGCCGTTTCTGCGGCCGCTTGCGGCGATGAGTCTCCAGCCGTTCGTCAGCCAGGACTTCCCGATGATCATTGCCGAGTTCACGCAGGAAGACCTCGTGACCGTCGGCGAGCTCATTGCCTCGGGAGATGTCGAGCCCGTGATCGATCGCCGTTACCGGCTGCACGAAGTGCCCGATGCCATTCGCTACTCGGAGAGCGGGCGCGCGCGCGGCAAGATCATCATTTCTCTGGAGTAGAGGAGTCCGCGTCCGTCTCGGCCTGCACGTCTTCGAGCGTCGGCGGTACCCAGCCCCGGTCGAGGCGGCTGCCAAATGCCGCCGCACTCCCGTGCATGGCGTCGCGATAACGGTCGAGGTATACCTTGGTCCGCTCCACGAACTCGGCGTTTTCGTGTGCCGGAACGTCGGGGTCGAATACTTCGGCGAGGTCGCGCATCTGTTGCTTGTCGTTGAGCACGTAACCGCGCGTCTGTCGCTCGGCTTCGTACGAATGCATACCCAGCGCCTCGAGTGCCGAACGCCCGGCGCGTATGGCGCCGTCGAAGGATTCGCGGATGATGTCTCGCGCGCCTGCCGCCCAGAGCTCGTAGACGTGGAGCCGGTCGAATGCGCGCGCGACGATATAGACGTGCGGGTGATTCTGCCGAACGTAGCGGACCAGCTCGGTTGCGTTGTGTTTGTCGTCGATAGCTATCACGAGCATCTTCGCATTTTCAATGCCCGCGGCGTGCAGCAGGTCGGGCCTGGTTGCGTCGCCGAAGAATACTTTCACGCCGAATGCGCGCAGTCTTTCGAGCTGCTCCGATTGGTAGTCGAGTACTACGGTCTTGAAGCCGGACGACGTAAGGATGCCGTTGATGATGCCGCCGAATCGCCCATGGCCGGCGATGATTATAGGCCCCTGTTCTTCGATGGTGTCGGCTTCGTCGGACTGTGTCTCAGCGAAGCGTGGGGCGATCAGCTTGTCGAAGATTATGAACAACAACGGAGTCAGCAACATTGACAGCGTGACGACGAGCAACAGTTTGTTCGCGATGTCGGCGGGCAATACCGAGCTGGCGACCGAGAAAGACAGCAGTACGAAGCCGAATTCGCCCGCCTGCGCGAGGCTCAGCGTGAACAGCCACCGGTCGCTGCCGCCGATACCGAAGGCGCGACTCAGCGCGTAAAGGATGAGCGCCTTCAGCGCCATAACGCCAATCGTCAAAGCGATGACGTCCGCGAAATTGGCAAGTAGCAGGTCGAACTGGATCGCTGCGCCGACCGTGATGAAGAACAGGCCCAGCAGCAGGCCCTTGAACGGATCGACGTTGCTCTCGAGTTCGTGGCGATACTCGCTGTTGGCCAGGACGACGCCTGCGAGGAACGTACCGAGCGCCGGTGAGAGGCCGACGACGATCATCAGCAGCGCGATGCCGATAACAAGCAGCAGGGCGAATGCCGTGAATAGTTCCCTCAGCCTGGCAATCGCAATGAAGCGGAACACGGGCCGCGTCAGGTAGGTGCCGCCGACGAACACGAACGCGATGGCGCCGGCGGTGACGAGCGCGCGCTGCCAGCCGTCGAGGCGCTCGACGAGACTCAGGCTGGCGTGCTCTGCGTCGCCACCGGAGTGCGCGGCAACATCGGCGAGTTCCGGCAAGGCAAGCAGCGGGATGAACGCGAGCATCGGGATGACGGCGATGTCCTGGAAGAGCAGGACCGAGAAGCTCGACTGTCCACCGTCGCACTTCATCAGGCCCTTCTCGTTGAGCGTCTGCAGCACGATCGCCGTCGAGGACAACGAGAATATGAGCCCGATCGCGAGCGCTATCGACCACGGCTGCCCCATCAGCATGGCGATGCCGGTAACGGCGATGGCGGTGATGGTCACCTGCAGGCCGCCCAGGCCCAGCAGGCGGTTGCGCATCGTCCAGAGCATGCGCGGCTCGAGTTCGAGGCCGACCAGGAACAGCATCATGACAACGCCGAATTCTGCGAAATGCTGGATGCTGACGACGTCGACGTGCAACTGCTTCAGGAGCGGGCTAATCGCAATGCCCGCCAGCAGGTAGCCGAGTACCGAACCCAGGCCGAGGCGCGAAGCTATCGGCACGGCGATGACGCCGGCGACGAGAAACAGGAAAGCGAGCAAAAGGAAGCTGTCCACGATCAACCCCTTTTGCGGATGGGCAAGGTGTCGAAGGTGACGATGCTGTGGGACATCGCTTCGTCGAAGTCGTAATTGTCGTCGCGAATAGCCTCGAGCAGCCTGCGGTAGCCGTCGACGTGCGGATCGACGAGTCCTGCATGCGGAGCACCCAGGGCCGAGTACAGCACATAGGGTGCCGGAAACTGCATCTTGCAGAGCCGGGCCGTCTGCTCGAGCGGCGTCAGAAACGTGCGCAGCGGATAATGCTGATAGCCGTGTGGCGTGTAGGCGTCTTCGGGACCGGCAGCAGTGACGGCCAGCATCAGTCTCTTGCCGCGCAATTTGTCGCCATTGCTACCGTATGCGAAGCCGTGTTCGAGGACGAGGTCCTCCCACTCTTTGACTATCGACGGGGTCGAGTACCAGAACAACGGGAACTGGAACAGGATGACGTCATGGTCGACGAGGCGCCGTTGCTCGATATCGACATCGATATCGAAGCGCGGGTAGTCGCTGTAGAGGTCGACATAATTGATACCGGACACTGACGCCGCGGTCTTCGCCATGTGGCGATTGACGTGGGAATGCTTGTGCCCCGGGTGGGCGTAGTAGACGAGCAGCTTTGCCATCCGGCAATGTTACTCGTCGAAGTCCACGTTGTCGCAGCCTTCATTAATCAATGATCTCGTAGAGGCCGTAGGTTCCGACCGCATGCAACTCGTTCACGTGCTGCGTTGCGAAATTTCCGACGCGGCGGCGCGTTGCCTCGTCGGTCCGGTTCATCCATTCGCCGAAGAGGTGGTTGTTGGTCACGATGTGCGTGTAACCGAGAGCTCTGAGGCGGCCGGCGATATCGGCGGCCGAGGCGGCGTTCTCCGCGATACTCGTGAACACCTCATTCAGCACGATGGCATCCACGTCGAAGAAGTAGCGGCGTTTGCCGATGAAAAGCCCGAGCACCTTGCCGTCGTCAGGCACTGCATCGTTAGCCGCCGAGATCACCGCGTACTCGGGCCGGCGTTCGCTTATGTATGCGTCCCTGCTGACCTGCCCCGAGACAACGGGCAGGGGATCGATCTTGCGGTACAGATCGAGGCTGTAGAACAGGTTCGGCAGAAAATACAGTGCGACGATAACGATAGTGGCCGGGTGCACGGCGTTCTTGACAGGATAACGCTTCGCCATCAATTCATTGAGCAAGTACAGGCTGTACACCGAGAGCACGACCAGCGGCGGGATGATGGCCGAAATCCAGCGCGCGCGCATGTCCTTCGTGAGAAACGTCAGCATTACTACGAGCACGACGTACGCGGCGAACAAGGGCAGTTCCTTCTGCTCAAAGCGTATCTGGCGCGTCGTGAACAAGAGCGCCAGCGGCAACAGCAACAAGAGCAGGTTTAAGCGACCGTCGAAGTACTTGGGGTCGTTGTCCTGACCTTCGTAGAAGATCCGCACGGGAATAAACAGCGTATACGGCAGGCTCTCCTCGTACACGAGCCTGCGAATGAGCAACGGGCTCATCGATTTCGGCTGATTACGGAGCTGCTCGTCGACAACGACACTCGCGTGTACGACGGCATCGCTATCGACGTTCGCGGCATCCGTCACGCGGTGCCCGAAGACGCCCTGCAACAGAGGGTACATCGGGTTGCCCGTCAGGCTCGCGTTCCTGATCATCCAGGGAGAAAACACGAGCAGCGAAACAAGGACGAACAGTGCGCCGAACTTAACGGCATTCGCCTGGGCACGAACGCCGTCGCCCGAATCCTTGAGGAAAAACAGCGGCAGTGCAAGGCTCATGACAAAAAACGAAATGAGCGCGCTGTACTTCGTCGACAACGCGAGCCCGCTGCATACCGCCGCAATCAGCAGCCATTTGTACCGCCTCGTGTCTTCGAGCCACAGCACCATTGCGAACAATGCGCCCGCCGAGAAGAAGATCAGTCCCAGGTCCACGTAAACCGTGACCGACAGTTTCAGGATTACCGGTATAGTCAGAAACATGAGTCCGGCGAGCGCACCCCAGGCCGCACCGATGCGCCGCCGCACGAATAGATAGATGAGCCCCGCGGTCATGAGCGCGAACGCAAAGTGCAGGTACTTGGCGGCGAAGTCGACGCCGGCATAAAGTGGCAGCATGTACAAAACGTCGAGCAGCTGCGGGTAGTACGAGAAGCTGATCTCGGGCAATTCGGCGAGCAAGCCGCGTTCGATCCACAGGCGCGGTACGGCAAGGTGGTGCGTCATCGCATCGCGGCTGACGGGGGGCACGCTCGCCAACAGGATCACCCAGGCGATATGCAGGCCCCAGGCAATGGCAAAGGCAGCTTTGGTTTTCGCGGACACGGGCATCCCAAACGGCGGATTCGCTGCAGTCTACACACTTCCCCGGCGCTCGCGGGACTTCTCTGCGCAAGGCTTATCAGGGATACTAAACGGCTCAAGTCGACACGGGTGCCAACAACAATGACAAGACCCTGTTTTTCTTCTGCTTGCGCCGCCGTAGCCGCGGCGGCGCTCACATTCTCGAGCGCCGCAGTTGCGAGCGAGTTGAACGACGAACGCGAGACGCATCTTGCCGACGTGCGGCAACTGACGTTCGGCGGTGAGAACGCAGAGGCGTACTGGTCACCCGACGGCACGGAGCTCGTATTCCAGTCCACACGCCCGCCGTTCGGCTGCGACCAGATCTTTCGCATGCCGGTGAGCGATCCGGCCGCGACCTCGCTCGTTTCGACGGGCACCGGACGCACGACCTGCGCATTCTTCACGGCCGACGGGGAGAGAATTCTTTTCTCCTCGACCCATGAGAGCAACGAACAGTGTCCGCCCGTTCCCGATTTCTCGCGCGGCTACGTCTGGCCTATCTACGAGGGCTACCAGATCTACAGTGCGAAGCCCGACGGTTCGGATCTCAGGGCGCTCACCGACACGGACTTTTACGACGCCGAAGCGACGGTCTGCTCGAAAGATGGCTCGATCGTGTTCACGTCGATGCGCGACGGCGACCTCGAGCTGTATCGAATGGACGCAGACGGCGCGAACGTCAAGCGACTGACCGAGGTTCCCGGCTACGATGGCGGCGCGTTCTTCTCCAGGGACTGCTCGAAGATCGTCTGGCGCGCATCGCGTCCGACCGGAGAAGCTCTTGCCGACTACCAGGCGCTGCTCGCGCAAGGCCAGATTCGGCCCGGCGAGCTGGAAATCTGGGTCGCGAACGCCGACGGCAGCGACCCGCGGCAGGTGACCTACCTCGGTGGTGCCAACTTCGCGCCGTATTTCTTCCCCGATGGTAACCGCATCATTTTTTCCTCGAATCACCACGATCCGTCAGGACGCGAATTCGACCTGTGGGCCGTGAACGTCGACGGCAGCGGCCTCGAGCAAATCACGTTTACCGAGGGCTTCGACGGCTTCCCGATGTTCTCTCCCGACGGTGCTTACCTCGCGTTCGGCTCGAACCGCAACCAGGCGAAGCGCGGCGAAACCAATGTCTTCGTGGCACGTTGGGTCGGCGAGCCCCGGGCGACGCGAGCTGCCGCGGCCGATCGCTATGTTGCTGATGTTGCGTGGCTGGCCGACGACGCGCGCGGCGGCCGCGGCCTCGGAACTGATGGGCTTGCCGACTCCGCAGACTGGCTCGAACTCCAGTTCAAGGCGATCGGGCTGGAACCGGCGGGCGAGGACGGCAGCTATCGGCAGCGCTTCGATGCCGTCGTAGCCGTCGAACGTGGCGGCTCCACGGCACTTTCTGTCGATGGCAAAACCTTCGCCGAGGATGAGTTCATGGTGCCCGGTTTTTCGGCGGACGGCACGATCCGTGGCGACGTCGTCTACGCCGGTTGGGGCATTGATTCTGCCGAGCACGGCGTGACCAGCTACGACGGCCTAGAAGTCGAGGGCAAGGTCGTGCTCGTCCGGCGATTCTCGCCCGAAGACGGCGCCTTCGAAGACAAAGACGTCCAGAAACGCCTGGGCGACATGCGTTACAAGGCGTTCAAAGCGAGGGAGCACGGCGCGATCGCCCTGCTCATTGCCGATCTGCCGGCGGAAGAAGACGCCGAGGACGATGCGCCATTGCCGAAGCTGCGCGTGGATGCAAAAGGCGATGCCGGCATTCCTGTTGCCGTCGTCAAACGCGAAGTTGCCGCGGGTCTGGCAAGGAACGGAGGCACAGTAGAACTGACGTCCGAACTCATCGAACACACGAGCGGGGTGGATAATATCGTCGGCCGCTTGAGCGCGAACGAACGCCTTGCGGGCGCCGTGGTAGTTGGTGCGCACTACGACCACCTCGGGCACGGCGGGCCGAATTCGCTGGCGCCCGACTCGGGCGAGCCACACAGTGGTGCCGATGACAACGCGTCGGGGACCGCCGCGTTGCTCGAATCCGCCCGGGTTCTCGCGGGACAGCGCGACACGCTCAGGCGCGACGTCATCTTCGTTGCGTTTACCGGTGAAGAAGACGGACTGCTGGGTTCGACCGAGCTGACGCGCAATCCTTTGCCGGGCATGGCGCCTGCAGGCCTCGTCGCCATGCTCAACATGGATATGGTGGGTCGACTGCGCAATAACCGGGTCTCGGTACTCGGTTCCGAGTCCGCCGAGGAATGGGACGATCTCTTACAGCCGCTTTGCAACGAGCTGGCCATAGGCTGCAAGCTCGGCGGCAGCGGCTATGGACCGTCCGACCAGACGCCTTTTTATGCGGCCGGCGTTCCTGTGCTGCATTTCTTCACGGGCGCGCACGACGATTATCACAAGCCCAGCGATGACGTTGCTTTCATCAATGCCGCGGGCGGTGCGCGCGTTGCAACGCTGGTGGCCAATCTGGCGCTCGAGCTGACATCGTCGGACGGCCTGACCTACAAGGAATCGGAAGCCCCGGCACCGACCGGCGATGTGCGCAGCTACGGCGCGTCCCTCGGCACTATTCCCGACTACACGGGTGCTCCTGACGACAGCCCCGGCATGCTCCTTGCCGGCGTGCGCGCTGGCGGGCCGGCAGCGACGGCCGGGCTCGAGCGCGGCGATCGAATCGTGGAACTCGCGGGGCGCGAAATCCGCGACATCTATGACCTGATGTACGTGTTGCAGGAATCGAAACCCGGCGACGACGCGACTTTCGTCGCCGTGCGCGGCGATCAGCGCATCGAGGGCAATGTGACCTTCGGGACGAGTTCGAGAACGCGGTAGGCGATGTCGGGTTCCGCGGAAAACGTCGTCAAT
>JAAUYH010018921.1_pt1 | contig 24643 bp, 22 predicted proteins | sample 7278061 | NCBI WGS metagenome assembly JAAUYH01 (sample SAMN14350203, study PRJNA611818) | marine sediment metagenome | isolation source: surface marine sediment (0.6m) | place: French Polynesia: Moorea | collected 2018-08 | reverse complement strand
TATACTTCAACTGGCTTGTTACGATTTCGATACATTAATTTATCATAATGAGTGTAATACATTAGTCGAACATAAGGTAGGATCATCTTAAATAGATTAGAGATCCTCTAAACTAAATCAAATTGCCATAACCAAAATCTTGCTATGAGTAAAGCTCGAATGATAGTTAGACTAGCCATGTCCTTACTAGAAAGACTCAACAACTGTCTTGCAGAAAACTAAAATTCTCCGACAGGAGTAGTAATGAGACTCTAACTCAGGATCTCTATAACTTTAACAATATTATTCTCTGTCAAAGAGTGACTGTCATCATGAGAAACTAATAGTTGTTGTACAAGCTAAATAAAAAAAATAGCACTAATGAGAAGTATCAAAAAGGAAAAGCATCAAGAACAATCAAGATCAAGAACAATCAAGATCACGAATGAAACGCAACATAAAAATCAAAAAGCCCTGGCAACCTGGATATAAATTCAGAAGCCGTCCCTATGAAATCAAGGAAAAATTAGGCAATGGCGGATTTGGAATTGCTTATAAAGTCAATCATATTCATTTAGAATTTTTCAGCGTAATTAAGACTCCAAATCCAGAATTACAAGGAACAAGGAAGTACTTGAAGTATATCCGAGGATTTGAAAAGGAAGCTAAAATTCTAGCTAAACTATGTCGAAATCCTCATCCAAATATCGTCCATGTAATTGATTACTTTGAAGAAAATGGTCTTCCCTGTATGCTGATGAGTTTTATTGAAGGTGAAGATTTAAAAAAAGTTGTTTTACGGGGAGATAGCTTATCAGAAGCTGAAGCAGTTGAGTATATTAGACAAATTGGTTCAGCCTTAATTTATTGTCATCAAAATAATATTATTCATCGCGATGTCAAACCTGGCAATATTATGGTTCGTCCCGATCATAATATTGCTATGCTCATTGACTTTGGTATTGCTACTGAAATTGCCATAACCCTTACTAATCTTAGCTATACTGCCAATCCTGGCTATACTGATGGTTTCGCCCCTTGGGAACAGATGATTGCTCGGGGGGACATAGATAGTAGAACACCACAAGTAGATATTTATAGTTTGGCAGCTAGTCTATATTTTTTAGTGACTAAAAAAATTCCTACTTCATGTCTAGCTCGTAAATATAAAAATCAGCAATTAGAGTCGCCGCAACAACTCAATCCTGCTTTGAGCGACAACATCAATAAAGCTATTCTCCAAGGGATGGAAATAGAACCTGAAAACCGTCCAGAGAGAATGCAAGAGTGGTTGGACTTATTGCTTTGTTCCACTCGCAAATCTAGGACTTTTGATTTATCCAAGCAGTTAGAAAAAGAATCTCAATCAGAGCTAAAGCTCACTAACGGGCAAAAGTCTAATTCAAACGACCAATCCCAACTTATTGAAGGGTCGGAAATGCAAGAAGCAATCAACTGGGCAGAAAACAATCAGCTAAATAACAATCAATTTGACTACTTGATTGACAGTATAATATGGGATAGCCCAAGAATGGAGAAGGAGGCTTTTAGACCATGTTGGGTTACTAACGACGCTAACGATCATGAGACTGTAGTTAAGCCACTCTATGAAAAAGTGATGAATTCTTGGTTCACTTCCGATTGCCAGGATAAATCCCAACTTTTGTGTGGGCTACATCTTCAAATAGTACTCGCTTTGGTAGAGAACAAAGATTTAAGTCAACAAGAGTTTAATTTTCTAATCGATAGTTTAGTTTGGGATATGTACGACAATAAAACGGTTTCAGCAGAAGAAGAACGGGAAAAAACAGAAGTTGCTCAATTTCTCAAAGAACTTTGGCCTCAATTACAAACGAAAACTAAACACCCTTATAAAGTAATTCAAGAGGTGCTTTCATGGACAGAGTGTCAACCATTCCTCACCAAAAAAATTTGTCAACTGATCTGTGACTCTAATTCACCTATTCCTGAAGGTAAGGAGGAGCAACAGATTGAGCAAATTGTGCAAACTTACTTTAATCAAGATTCTCAAGATCAGGAGATAGTGCAGCATTTTCAGGTAGTTTGTGAGCATCTTCTGACAAATGAAAATTATGACTCTTTCTGGTTGCTACTGGAGTACAGAAAAATTTTGCTCCAGGAAACAATAACTGATGCTCAAATTCAGAAAGTACTACTAAATACAAGGTTAATTGTTAATCAGCAGGGAAAGTTAAAAATCCATAACTGTATTTATCAATCTATTTTTAACCAAGAATGGGTTGCAAGAATGCTCTTAGAAGATAAAAGACCTTATGCTAAGAAACTACTTGTCTGGTTAGATTCTAATTGTCAGGATCAATCCCAGTTCTTGAATGAAAGAGAATTACAAGAGGCGTTGCAATGGACAATTGGCAAAGGCGATAGATTAAGACCTCAAGAAAAAAAATTCATTGCTCTTAGCCAAGCATTAAAGTTTAAGAAAATTTAATATTTTATTTAAACAGTGAGGCTATCAGAAATGGAGCTTGAGCAAATTATTGAATAATTTTTGGATGATCAAGAAATATTAAACCAAGTTCGCAATTCTCCCGTGGTTATCATCGCATATTGGGTATTTTTTTTGCGGACCACTAATAATTTTCCAGGGGCTTAAAATAAAATCCTGGTGAATATGATGTCAATTTTGAACTGGTGGGTTCAGAGAAGAGAAGCCATCTATCAAAACTATATGAGCTCAAAGACTTCTCTGCTTCGCAAGAGGTCGAAGATGAGGTTTCTTTTCCTCAAGCTAAGGAAGACTTTATAAGAGAGAGAGAAAATTTAATGATACTTATCCCTCAATTCACACTTGATTACCTACTAGCTACTAGTTGTTCTTAGTAACTAGTAACTAGTAAATTGATAGTCAAATCTACTTATCTGGTTGAGGAGTCATCCGGAGATAAGGTTTGATTTCAGTAACTCCTTTGGGGAATTTTGCTTTGGCTTCTGGGGTAGGAATAGCAGGAGATACTACTACATCTTCGCCATCTTTCCAATTAACCGGAGTTGCTACAGAATAGTTGTCAGTAAGTTGTAAAGAATCAATGGTTCTTAAGATTTCTTGGAAATTACGGCCTGTACTGGGAGGATAAGTCAGAGTTAGACGTAGTTTTTTGTTGGGATCGATCACAAAAACAGTTCTTACTGTCACCTTGGCATCGGCATTAGGATGGATCATGTCATAGAGGTCGGAAACCTTTTTATCTTCATCTGCCAAGATGGGATAGTCAACAGTAGTCTTTTGAGTTTCGTTAATATCGCCAATCCAACCATTATGGGATGTCACTCCATCCACGCTCAGAGCAATGGTTTTAACGTTACGTTTTTCGAATTCTGATCGCAGCTTGGCAACTTCCCCTAATTCTGTAGTGCAAACAGGAGTATAGTCAGCAGGGTGGGAAAACAGAACTACCCAGCTATCTCCAGCCCAATCATAAAATGAGATATCGCCCATGTTGGAAGCTTGGGTAAAGTCAGGTACGGTGTCGCCTAGTCTAAGTGTTGCCATAATATCCTCCAAAAATTTTACGTCAGCATTTGTAATTGTTTATGTTCCCATAAAAGCTGCCTGGCAATCTTGGACTTTCGCTTTTTATAACATTTCGAGACATTTGTTCGTAATCTAATTGCTTTCTTTTACTCATCTTTGTTAAGTACTCCATGGAGAAAAATATCGGCAATTCCTTCTGCCATTTCTTGCTTGGCTTTAGGGGAAGCCTTGGGAGCGATAATAGTTTCAGTAGAAAATCCAGCGATCGCAAACATGCCGAGAAAGACTTGAGCAACTATTTTTGGGCTCATTTCGCGATATATCCCTTTAGACATTGCTGTCTCAAAAAATGCTTCTGCTACATCAGTCATTTTCTCTATTACTTCTGATTGAATGCGTTCTCTGAGTTCACTATGATGTTGTGCTTCGATAAAACAAACTCGTAATAAATCAGCATTTTCATGCATATTAATCATTCTCCGGCGCATCACTTGAGATATAGCTTGGTAGCTACCCATTTCACTTAATTCAGTCAAGAGATCTGTGAGAATCTCAATCCAACCAGAGGTGGCAACTTCGATGAGAATTGCTTTTTTACTAGGAAAATAGCGAAAGAGAGTGCCTTCTGCTACCTTGGCAGCATTCGCTAAATCTTTGGTCGTTGTGCCATCATAACCTTTACGAGCAAATAATTTGAGTGCAGCCTGTAAAATCCTCTCACGAATATCTTCTTCGGTGCTGGTTGGACTACTGGGTCGGGTAAAAACTTGCATAATGGTTATGAGTTACGAGTCAATAGGAGGAAAAATCAAATTGATTGATTTACCAAGCGTTTTTGAATTGAATGATTTTGATTGAAATCGCTTTGCGATTGGCTATTAGCCAGTTTAAGTTAATCAATAGCCTTCTTATTCTCTAATAGATGGAGGTAATTATACCTGTTTCTTCACAGAACGATAAATTAAGGAACGAGAAAACCCCCTGACCCCATGTCGAGTACCGACGAGGAATCAGGATGACTAACAATGGGCGATAGTAGAACTTTGTATACAATTATGTAAATTATGTCCTGGTATCTGAAAATTATGTTTAATTCGTTAAAAAAATGGCAAATCTTAGCTTGGAAAATTACCAAGATAAGATTATTAAAACCGTTACCAATAGTTTTTGCGATCGCAATATTGATCACTCTTAACAGTAGTTTTGTCACCGCCAACGAAGAGATTTCCCTGCAACCTTATATTGAGCGTTTTTTGGAGAGAGTGACCGAGTTCAGTCTTGATAATGGAATGAAATTTATTGTGATCGAAAATCATGAAGCACCAGTAGTTTCTTTTGTGACTTATGCTGATGTGGGAGGAGTTGACGAACCTGATGGACAAACAGGGGTAGCCCATTTTTTAGAACATTTGGCTTTCAAAGGGACCAAAAGCATCGGGACTCAGGATTATGAACAGGAACAAGTTTATCTAGACGAGTTAGATCGTATATTTGACCAAATGAAAGCGGCTAAAACTACAGGCAATGAAGCTAAACTGTCACAACTCACAGAAGAATTTAGCAACATTGAGTCCCAAGCAAGTAGTTTTGTGAAGCAAAATGAATATGGACAAATTGTTGATACCGCAGGAGGTGTAGGCTTAAATGCCGTAACGACTCCTGACTATACTAGTTATTTTTATAGTTTTCCCTCAAATAAATTAGAACTTTGGATGTCCCTCGAGTCAGAAAGATTTATCGATCCAGTATTCCGAGAATTTTATAAAGAAAAGCAGGTCATCTTGGAAGAGAGAAGAATGCGGACGGATAATTCTCCCATTGGCAAAGCTATTGAAGAATTTCTGGATACTGCTTTTGTCACCCATCCCTATAAACGCCCAACTATTGGCTACAACGAAGATATTCGAAGTCTTACCAGGGATAATGTGCGAGATTTTTTCTCAACCTATTATACACCGAATAATTTGACATTTGCGATCGCAGGCGATGTTGAGCCTCAAGAAGTAAAGGAGTTGGTAGAGGTTTACTTTGGTCGCTTTGAGAACCAACCCGCACCGCCAGACATGAATAAAATTGAACCCAAACAAACTGAATCTAAAGAAGTAATCGTCAAACTACCTACCCAACCTTGGTATCTTGAAGGTTATCATATCGCTGGTTTAACCGATCCTGATTATCCGGTGTATAATTTGCTCGCTGCCATTCTCAGCAGTGGGAGAACTTCTCGCTTATATCAATCTTTGGTCGAACAACAACAAGTAGCTTTAACTGCTCAGGGCTTTAGTGGCTTTCCTGGTAATAAATATCCTAACTTGATGTTATTTTATGCCTTAACCGCCCCAGGACGTACTGTAGATGATGTCGCGATCGCGTTGCGAGAACAGATAGAATTATTAAAAACCGAACTTGTAACTACAGAAGAATTAAAGCGCATTAAAACCCAATTTAAAGCCACGCTGATACGCAGTCTCGATTCTAATCTCGAAATGGCGCGCGTCTTAACAGAATATGAAGCCAAAACTGGTGATTGGCGCAATTTATTTGAAGAGTTGCAAGCTGTTACCGCGGTAACACCTGAGGATATTCAACGAGTTGCCCGAACAATCTTTACTGAAGATAATCGTACTGTGGGCAAACTTTTATCAGTAAATAGTTAATAGTAAAAGGTTATCAGTTGTAATTCATTGATCAAAAGTGTGAATACAAAAGTAAATCAATTTTTTATGCAACTATGAACGTATAGTAATCATTGTTAGTTTATATTAGTTCAATGCCAGAAATTGAATTGTTATTCTCTATCCCGGCACCTTAAAGTAAGAAGGGGACTTTTATTAATTAATTAGTATCTGTAAATTCATTTTATTTGGATTGAAGTCCCCTGAGAGCGTTGATCAATTTTCAAGTCTTGCCTTTAAACTCTGTTTCAATTGATCTTGCTCAGGTATCGAACCTGCTAGTAAGATTCCTAATTTGCCAACCAAGATACTGCCCCAATTGACAATAATAATTCCCTTACCTGTAGCAGGATTATATTCTAGTCCTTCTAGATTGATATCCGTCAGCGATCTATATTTAGTATTAAAGTTTTCGCTAGACCAACTATCAATATTTAGTTTACGAGCAATTCCTGTAGGATAGGAAGCTCCATTAAATCGAGGATTACATTCGATCGCTAAGTAGTATGTACCAGCACCATTTTCTACAGCAGCGACATCAAAAGCAAAAATTCCTTTCATTCCTTTTTGAGCCATCCACTCGGCCATGGGTGCGACTAAATCCCAAGGTTGATGGACAGTGGGATAGCGATTGCCATTATGGGCAAAACCATCTAGGATTTGCTCTGTAGCAGCTAGGGGCGTAACTCCATCGGGGGTAACATGATATTGTAAATTGAGAAATTTAGAGGCAATAACCTCTTGCTGCACCTGTAAGGCTAGATGATCATCTAGGAGTTTTATGGCTTCATGGAGTTCTTCGGGATTAGCACAGCGGGAAATCCCGACGCCATCTACGGAGATCGCAGGTTTGAGATAGCAGGGAAAGAAAAATTCTTTGTGCTCGCTTAATTGGGCTTTATTATCAACACAGATAGTTTGGGGAACTTTGACCGCTAATTCTTCGGCTAGATGAATAAAATTATTTTTGGAATTAATAAATTCGACCACATCTTGCCAATCGCGATTGAGATCGTGAAACCAATCATTATCGGGACTCGATTCGTGAATAGCATCACCAAAAATAAATACTGATGGATCGTAATCTGGATGTTCTCGCAACTGCTGAAAAGATACATCCCAAATTGGATGTTCGCTATGATTCAATCCGATATTTTTGTAGTGGCGAATAATGCCTTCCCATTCTTTTTTTAATGAGGGATGTAGCTGAATTAGGTCATCAGGGTTCGTCATTCCTAATACCCTGCCACAGTAAAGATGGTTACCTAAAACAGCATCATGGGTACAGTGCATGATATCGTGATTAAAAATTTTATTCCTAATCATTGTTTTATAATTATTTCGCTAACTTTTAATATTATTATTATTCTTTCGGTTCTCCTCAAAGCTTAAATTTAGGGAAAATATGTTTCATACCATCGATTAGTAATCTAAATGAAGTGAAAGTGAACTTGATGTAATAACTAACTTTATGCGATCGCTATAAAGTTATGGTTAGGCGGCCTCCAAAAATAGAGGTTATATAAGTTGTTAGAAAAGCTAAGAGTTTCTTGTAAACTAAACTAGTCTCAGTAAAAGCAGGACAAATTTCAAGAGCAATTCATTTAAATTACGAGCTGAACAATAGAAATGAATATAACCCAAATCCGAGATAAGAAAAGCTTGATTAAACTTATCAAAGATGGCAATAAAGTGAAGTACTTATTCTTTTGGGGGCATCAACCGCATCAAGATGGAAGCATCAGTAAATGCATTGATCAGGCTGTCACAATAGCTATTGAAATGCAGTTTTAAGGCGATCGCTCTCTCAAATCACAACAGTCGAGTTCTTGATTGATCATTCCTTACTGTTAAAGAGATAGTTTGGTTTTCAATTCCTCTGTCATAGCTAATAACTCACTTTGTGCGATCGCTTGTTGTTCTCCTGAGGCTAACCATTTCAGATTCACAGTCTGCTTTTCCGCTTCAGCATCACCCAATACCAAACAAGCTGCTGCGCCAGAGCGATCGCCACGTTTAAATTGTTTACCAAAGGCACTACCGCTAAGATCTAACTCCACAGTAAAACCAGCATTGCGTAACTTTTGGGCTAGGACTAATCCTTGGGCTTCTGCCATTGCTCCACGGGAAACTAAATAAAAATCTGGTTTAGCAGTAGGAGATTCTTGGAGTTTTTGCAAGAGCAAGACCAATCTTTCCATGCCTATTGCCCAACCAATAGCTTGAGTTTCTGGCCCGCCTAATTCTCCCACTAACCCATCGTAACGTCCACCACCACAAACCGTTGCTTGGGCACCTAAATCGGCAGATTGGATTTCAAAGGCCGTGTGGGTGTAATAATCTAATCCCCTTACTAAACAGTGATTAATTTGATATTTGATATCTAAGTCAGTAAGTAGCTGTAAAACAGTGTCAAAATGTTTTTTAGAACTATCACTTAAATATTCAACTAATTGTGGGGCATCTTGGGCAATTTCTTGAGTTTTTTGATCTTTGCTATCTAAAATCCGTAGTGGATTACGGGTTAAGCGATCGCGTGAATCTTGATCTAACTCTTCTTTATAAGGTTCAAGGTAAGCAATTAAAGCTTCCCGATATTTTTGTCGATCTTCACCTCTACCCACCGAATTAATATCTAACTGAAGATTGCTTAAACCAATAGCTTGGAGAATATCTGTGGCGATCGCGATCGCTTCTACATCAGCACGGGGAGAACCACTACCCAGCAATTCTAAGCCTATCTGGTGAAACTGTCGCTGACGTCCAGCCTGGGGACGTTCATAACGAAACATCGGCCCCGAATACCAAAGTCTTTGTACTCCTTGAGCATGGAGTTTATTACTGATATAGGAACGTACTACTCCTGCAGTACCTTCAGGACGGAGGGTAATCAGGCGATCGCCTCTATCCTTAAAAGTATACATTTCCTTGCCCACGATATCGGTGGCTTCCCCAATTCCCCTTTCAAATAGGGAAGTTTGCTCAAAAATTGGCACGCGAATTTCACTATAAACCGCTCTTGTGAAAATTTCTCTGGCGGTTTGTTCAATTAGCTGCCAGTATCCCACGTCCTCTGGCAAGATATCTCTCGTTCCCCTTAATGCTTGGATCATTCTTCTTTAGCAAACAGTTACCAGTAAACAGTAAACAATAGTTGCAATATTTTTAGCAAAATTTTTGTCTAAAGTCATGGAATAGTAATAAAAGAGATAGCAAAATTGCCCGAAATCTTGTAAGTATAGAAATGTAGCTAAAAATACAAATTGCTCGTATAAGCGATTACTTAAAGCGAACCCCTCGCTAATTTTGATAAACTAGGAAATAACAATATGGATTCTAGACATATCCAATTTTGCTTTGATAAATCTCGCATAGACTTCAATCAGGTTCAAGAATTATTCATCTTAGGGGCATTTTGGGCCAAAGATCGCACGATTGAAGATATTCAAATTGCGATTGCCAATAGTGATCCGGTAGTGACGGTTTGGGATTGCGATCGCGTTGTTGGCTTTGCCAGAGCTACTTCTGACGGGATTTATCGTGCAGGAATTTGGGATGTGGTAATTCACCCTGATTATCGCGGACGGGGTTTAGGAGGTAAATTAGTTGAGACTGTGTTGACTCATCCCAAAGTCAATAAAGTAGAAAGGGTTTATCTCACAACAACTAATCAACAAAGCTTTTATGAGCGGATTGGTTTTAAACGTAATGACACTACAACAATGATCTTGGAAAATTCCCGTCTATCAAATGTAGCCTCTTTATTGGAACAACAAGCCTCACAAATTTAAACATTGCTTACAAATTTTTTTTGTTACCAGTTAAATTTTAGATTTAAGTATTCTTCTAATTTTCGGTTGTAAGGTTCAAACAGCCTACCTAACTCTTGTTTGATTTCATCGGCGACGGGAATATAATTGCCCACATTATATTTAATATAGGTGGAAGATGAATAACAATCTAATTGCAAAAAATGCCAAACATCGTTCATGACCGATGCCGTATTTTCAAAAAAGCGATCGCTATTGAGGATTAAAATATTGCTACTGGGAAAAATTTCTATCCAGCGATAAATTTGAAATAAATAAATACTTTTAAAAATATAATCAAATTCACTAATTGTATATTCCACTTCTGGTTGGGAAAATTGCTTTAAAAGCTCTTGTGTAGTTTTAATAATTGTTTCGATGCTTCTAGTTTCTAGCCCGCGATTAACATGATGATAGTAATCTGAAATAGTTCGGTCTATAGGATCTCTGAGCATGATGATAATCTTAACATCGGCAAAAGAATTATATATTCTGCGTTCTACTTCAGGGGTAAAAATATATTGAGTAGTTGCTTCACCAGTAATAAAATTCTCCGAGTCAGTAATTACAGGAAAATGAGACAAATACCAATCAATACCCTTGTCAAAATGCTTATTAAAGAAATTGATTTCTTTTTTATAAGGTAGTAAAACCTGTGGATGTTTTTGAATGTAAGCAAATAAAGAACTCGTTCCACATTTTGCTGCACCAATAATTATAAAATTAGGAGCTTTTTGTTTCTTACGTGCCCAATTTAATTTAGCCAAATCAGAATTATTATTAACTGCATTGTAATAGCAGCTATGTCGATAACAAATTATTGCTTCATCTAGTTTATCTGCTTGAGTTAAAACATCTCCCAAATTACCCCAAGCCAAATCTAAATTAGGAATTTTATCAGTTATTTCTTGATAAAAAACAATTATTTCATTCAGTTTTTGGGGTGGAATTTCAATATATTGTAAGATTTTGTAAGGTAACTCTTGATAGGGGTCGATCTTTACGGCATTAAGATAGCAATTGATCGCTGATTCAAAATTGCTTTGTTTCTCCCATGCTTGTCCTAAACCAATTTCAAAATATACTTGCCATAACTTAGATTTATTCTTAAGCGAATTTCGATAATCTTGGATCGCTTGTTGACCACGTGCTAATAAAATTTGACCCAAACTAAAATATACTTGCAGATATTTAGGATTTAATTCAATTGCTTGTTGATAATATTGAATTGCCCGATCAAATTCTCCAGTTGCCACAAATACTTTAGCTAAATAATAATAAGACCAAAAATATTGGGGCTTTAATTCAATAACCTTAAGATAACAATCAATAGCTTCTTGATAGAGAAACTTTCTTTGTAAATTGCGACCTAATTCATAGTGAGAAATATAAAAATCAGGATTAAATTTAATAGCTTGGCAATAGTGATCGATTGCCAATTCAATTTGTTCTTGTTTAGCTAAGATTTCTGCTAAAAAGTGATGAGACCAAGAATATTGAGAATCACATTTAATAGCTAGACGATAACATTCTGCCGCTTCACTTATTCGATTTTGCTGGTGTAAAATACGTCCTAAATTATAATGTGACCAAGAAAAATCAGGATTTAAATCAATAGATTTACGGTAACAATCAACTGCTTTTACTAGTTTATTTTGTTGAACTAAAACTTCACCTAAAGAATGGTAACACCAAGAGTTAGCCGAGTCCAGTTTGATTGCTTGCTGCAAATAGATTTCAGCCTGTTTGAGTTGACCTTGTTCCTTCAAGATATTAGCTAATTGATAATAATATTGATAGTTATTGGGACTGAGTTCAATAGCTTGTCTGTAACAGGCAATTGCTGCTTCAATTTCTCCTTCCTGTTTCAGTTTTGCACCTCGATTAGAAATTTTCTCAGCTGCTTCTACATCCATGAAATATTTATTTCTTTAAGGGAACAAAAAAATGTATAGACAATTTTGCTTAGGTGCTTATCATTTAAGATTCTTATATCTCTCATGATACAAGAAAAATTCACTTTTTTCGTTCTCATGATAACTCCTTGGTTCAAAATCTGTCCTTGTCATGTCCGGTTTAGCCAATAAATACTGTTTGGTTTATAAAATACTTGTTGAGCAAGCAAGGAAGGCAGACTAAGCTTCGGGAGCAGTAGGATATCAAACTATGTGATGTTTACACCCATCGCATTTGGTTATAAACATCGCCGCGTCGGCGTGTACCAAGAGAGCGGGAGAGCAACATATCATGAGAAAAAGTTTTGTATTAAAAGTTTATGAATCTTTATGTTGCGTCTTTTCTTCTTTTTTTGATTCACATCAGATGCACCACACCAAAACCAACCTTGAACAATTTAAAAAATATTAATTTTGACGATCAATTTGGGAATTATAGATAAGTAAAACTTGAAGAGCAAGTCCCCGAATGCCTTATCAGGAAATAGAAACTTCTCGTCTTGAGAGAAATAAGTTGATAGAACAAATCAATGTTCTTGTACAAAAAAATCAACAACTCGAACAAGAACTAGAGAAAGTTCAAGCAAGCGAAGAACGTTTTCGCCAAATAGCGGAGAACATCGGAGAAGTATTTTTCATGATATCTGCTGAAACTGACGAGATACTCTATATTAGTCCTGCTTACGAACAAGTTTGGGGACGCAGTTGTGAAAGTCTTTATGAAGATCCTCAATCTTGGTTATTTGCAATTCATCCAGAAGATTCTTTTAAAGCACTTGCTACTCTAGAAACTCAATTTCGCACTGGGGATGAATTTCAGGAAGAATACCGCATTGTGCGACCAGATGGCTCGATTCGTTGGGTGTCAGTAAACGCTTTCCCAATTCGAGATGACTCAGGAAAAGTTAGCCGTTTTGTGGGAATTGCTGAAGATATCACTCAACGCAAATTGGCTAAATTAGCAATGCTGAAAAGTGAAGAACAATTCCGTCTGACCTTTGAAATGGCACCTATTGGCATGGCTATCACTGCTCTTAATGGTCAATTTAAAAGGGTGAACCAAGCCTTATGTGAAGCCTTAGGTTATGAAGAACAAGAATTATTAAAACTGAACTTTGCCGATATTACCTATGCTGAAGACTTAGAGTTGCATCAAACTCAACAGGAAGCGCTACTAGAAAATAAAGGATCTGATTTTCAAATTGAGACTAGGTATATTTCTCGGGATCTGCGGATTGTAGATGCCATCCTCAAAGTAGTAATCGTTCGCGATTCTAAGGGTCTACCATTACATTTCAATAATCAGATTGTTGATATTACCGAACGTAAACATATGGAGAAACAACTACTCCATGATGCTTTACATGATTCTCTCACTGGTTTGCCTAATCGAGCTTTGTTTCTGGATCGTCTCGATCATGAATTGAAAAGAGCAAAAGCTAATCCAGATTATGTCTTTGCTGTCTTGTTTCTAGATTTAGACCGTTTTAAAGTAGTTAATGATAGTGCTGGTCATTTAGTCGGAGATCAACTGTTAGTAGAAATTTCTCGGCGATTAGAAAAATCAGTCAACTTTACAGACACGGTGGCTCGATTGGGAGGAGATGAATTCACGATCCTCCTCGAAAATATTCACAATATCAAAAATGCGATCGCTGTTGCGGAAAAAATCGATCAAGCTCTCAGCATTCCCTTTCACTTACAAGGTTACGAACTATTTACTTCTGCCAGCATTGGCATTGCTTTGTCTTCTCAAGGTTATGATAAACCAGAAGATATCATGCGAGATGCCGATCTAACTATGTATAGTGCCAAGGAACAAGGCAGAGCAAGATATGAAATATTTAATAGTTCTTTACATGAGCGAGCAATTACCCGTTTGCAATTGGAAACAGATATGCGCCGCGGTATCGAAAGAGAAGAATTTTTGATCTATTATCAACCGATTACTTGTTTAGCAACTGGCAAACTTTCAGGATTTGAGGCTTTAGCAAGATGGAAACATCCCACAAGAGGGATAGTTCCTCCAGTCGAATTTATTCCCGTTGCTGAAGAAACAGGTACGATTATTCCTTTGGGAACTTGGTTACTCAGGAGTGCTTGTCACCAAATGAAATTATGGCAAGCTCAATATCCTCAACAACCTTCACTGCAAATCAGTGTCAACCTTTCAGGAAAGCAATTAAGAGATTCATCGCTACTAGAAAAAATTGACAGCATTCTCCAAGAAACAGGTTTGCCAGGTAAATATCTCAAATTAGAAATTACTGAAAGTAGTTTAATTGATAACATGGAGGTGGCAACTCAAACTTTATTGAATATCAAAAGTAGAGATATTAAGTTGAGTATGGATGATTTTGGGACGGGCTACTCTTCTTTATCCTATTTACACCGTTTTCCCGTCGATATCTTAAAAATAGACCGTTCTTTTGTCCAGGATATCCAAATCAATAAAGGTAATTATGCCATTGTAAAAGCGATCGTCACTCTGGCTCATGTGTTAGATATGGAAGTGATTGCCGAAGGTATTGAAGATACTTATCAGTTAGAACAATTGAAATTGCTTAACTGCGAATATGGGCAAGGTTATTATTTTGCTAAACCGTTAAATCAGCAAGAAGCAGAAGATCTGATTGCTAATTCGCCACAATGGTAAGTGCCAGTATAGGGAAGAAATAGGCTGTAGATACAGAATGTAGACAGTTTCTTGAGCTATTCGTTTATCAGCGTTCTTGAATCTACAGATTATGAGTTAAATCTTAAAAAATGATGTTAAGAAGCGATCACGAAGTGCCAGGCTTCGCCTGATCGCTTTCCTTGAGTTTTGGGAAAGTGCGATCGCAATATCTAAATTTATTCTTCTCCTCGCTCCAAAATTCGATGTAAGTTTTAAAGCTCTTCTTGCGTTAATTCGGCAATTTTCATCAAGGCTTTTAATGTACCTATCTTTAAATCCTTGTTCTTATGTACAGGAATAGACAAAATTTTATCTACTCCAGGTTTTGCATAAATATGATGACTACCTGTGACTTTTCTCAAAATCCAGCCTTTTTTCTCGACTATCTTGCCAAGCTTTTTGCCTGAAACTGACTTCACACTGCAACCTCTAGTATTTGAGAATCGCTTTCTGCTGTATGATTATCGTTAGCCACCTCAAGCCATCCTTCAATTGCATCTTTGAGATTGTTTTCCAACTCTTCCAAAGTATCGCCTTCAGTAATACATCCTGGTAAAGCTGGAACTTCTGCCCAATAGCCTCCTTCTTCTGCTTGATGTACGATCGCCTTAATTTTCATAGACACAAAAACTCAGTTGTAATTTGATACTCTATCTTATCTTTAAATTACAGTAGGAAATGTGCGATCACTCACATCTCAACCAAAAAGCGAGGCGCTACGCGATCGCTTTCCCTGAGTTTTGGGAAAATGCGATCCCAATATCTAAATTTATTCTTCTCCTCGCTCCAAAATTCGATCTACTTTATTTTCTATAGCCATTAATCTTCTTAAAATTGTGGGACGATCTTCATCATGGTTAATCAAGATTCTGGTTAAACCACTTTGAGTTTCTACAACTCTTGCCATTAGTTGCCTGGTTTCAACTAAATTTTCTTCTAAACGCGCCATTCTTTCTTCATGTTTGAGCCGATCTGTAGCTTGTTGTTCCATCATGGCTTGAATCGCACGAGAATTTGATTCTACTATTGCTTCAATTCTATCTAAGCGATCGCCATTATTTTGCCCATTAGTCATCAATGTTATACTCCAAGTAAGTTTTTAAAAAGTTAAAGGAAGTCTCTGATTTTGATTTGTAGAGAAGCTTCCTTTTTTTATTTTATATGAGATTATGGTTAGCTGCGATCGCCATGATTCAGAAAAAAAGCGATTATATTATAGTAATTTTGATTCTTGTTTAACAAAGTGCGATCGCATAAATTCAAATTCAATAAAAAAGCGTCGATGAAAACTTGGGAAATAGCTAAGTAGCCGATAGTTTCTTTGGCATGACCAGATGCAGCAAGTTTTTCTTCCTCTTCCATGGAAACTTTAAACCGATCAGCATTCTTCTGTAATGTGTACACCAGGAGCTAAGGTGATTTATCGAAATATTTTTACCAAGTTTTGATCAGATTTATCAGACACCTGTAGGGGCGCATCGCGATGCGCCCCTACGTCAATGGTATATTCTTTACCAGAAATCACCTAAGTAATTTGGTTCTTCAACAAAAGCTTGAAAATTGTTACCGTAAAAATCTCCCTCTCTCTTGGTGCGCGCGAATCTTGACAGACTACTATTATCTGGCTTAGGGACGGATTAACTCTACTGAATCCTTTTGATCTATATTTTGAACATAGACCTTAACTTTTTCTTCTTTAGCTGTTGGTAAATTCTTGCCGGTAAAATCAGGATGAATCGGTAATTCACGATGTCCGCGATCAACTAATACCAATAACCGAATAGTTTCTGGTCTACCATATTCGAGGATGGCATTGAAGGCGGCGCGGATGGTACGACCTTTATAAATAACATCATCGATTAAGATAACATTTTTTCCGGTTAAATCTAAGGGAATTTTGGTTTTCGCTGGAGTACGGGTCGAAACGCGATCGAGATCGTCACGATAGAAGGTAACATCGATCGCACCTACTGGGACTTGGAAATTTTCTAAGAGTTTGATCTGTTCTGCAAGTTGATAGGCGATGGGAACTCCTCTAGTATGAATACCGAGTAAGATTACTTGTGACAGATCGCCAGATTTTTCAATGATCTCAGATGCAAGACGAGTCAAAGTACGGCGGATTTCTTCCGACGAAAGAATTTCAATTACCTTAGCTGGCATTACAATTAATAGGGCAAAGTTATCTCGAAACCTATATTTTAACTATAATTTTCAGCTTGACAACAATAAAAAATTAAAATTGATTTTTTTCCTTCTCAGCTGGGCTCAACCAAGGTTTTGCTGACTTATGCAAGAAGTTTAATTTTTATTTATTACGTTACATTAAAATATAGAAAACAAAACTTAACATAAATCATGGCAATATTCGGCTTAGGTAAAAAATTAACTATCCCTACTCCTGAACAAGCTCTTCCTGGAAGAGATCAGGAGATGAAAGTTCCAGAAAAACATTTTATTAATGGTAATCCTCTCAAAGGTCCTTTTCCCGTGGGAATGGAAATGGCAATTTTTGGTTTAGGTTGTTTCTGGGGTGCAGAAAGAAAATTCTGGCAACAAGAAGGGGTTTATACTACTGCGGTAGGTTATGCGGCAGGGTCAACTCCTAATCCGACTTACAGAGAAGTATGTACAGGAATGACTGGTCATAATGAAGTAGTGTTGGTCGTTTATGATCCTGAAAAGATTAGCTATCAGGATTTGTTAAAAGTTTTCTGGGAAAGTCACAATCCCACCCAGGGAATGCGTCAGGGTAATGATACAGGAACCCAGTATCGTTCTGGAATCTATACTTATTCTGAAACCCAAAAGCAACAAGCGATCGCATCAAAAGCGGCTTATCAAACAGAACTTAGCAATGCTGGTTACCCAGAAATTTCGACAGAAATTTTAGACGCACCAGAATTCTACTATGCTGAAGACTATCACCAACAATATTTAGGCAAAAATCCTAATGGCTATTGCGGTTTAGGTGGTGTCGGCGTTTGCTACTCTCCTGAAAAGTGATTAGTGATTGGGGACTGGGGAGTAAGTAATAAGTAATAAGTAATGAGTGATTGTTCACTTTTGACTTTTGACGAGCGACCCTGCTGTTCACCCAGCTCCGTGTTCTGGGCTTCGTAAGCAGCTAAGGAACGCGCGAGTTTGACTTTTGACTTATCCCCCAACCCCTAGCCCTTATACCCCCATGTCTTAATGTCAACAACTCAAGGAGAAACTATAGTCGCGATCGCTACTGCTATTGTGGCGCAACAGGGCAGTATTGGTGTTGTGCGCTTGTCAGGAGTTAAGGCGATCGCGATCGCGAAACAATTATTTTCTGCGCCAGGAAAGCAAACCTGGGACAGTCATCGTATTCTTTACGGTTATATCCGCGATCCTCAAACAGGAAAAACTGTGGACGAGGCTTTGCTGTTATTGATGTTGGCACCTCGTTCTTATACCAAAGAAGATATCGTGGAGTTTCATTGTCACGGGGGAATTATTCCTGTACAAGAAGTTTTACAACTATGTATTCAACAAGGGGCAAGGCTCGCTCAACCAGGGGAATTCACCTTAAGAGCCTTTCTTAATGGTAGAATCGATCTTACCCAAGCAGAAAGCGTTGCTGAATTGGTTTCGGCTCAATCAACTACCGCCTCTCAAGTAGCTTTAGCGGGATTACAGGGCAAACTGGCGCAACCAATTCGAGAATTACGCTCTACTTGTTTAGATATTTTGGCGGAAGTAGAAGCGAGAATCGATTTTGAAGATGATTTACCACCTCTAGGTACTAATCTGATACGTCTGCAGCTTAAAGAGGTATTAGAGCAGGTAACTCAAATTATTGCCACAGCAGAGCGCGGAGAATTACTCAGGACTGGTTTAAAAGTAGCAATTGTCGGTCGTCCTAACGTGGGAAAATCCAGTTTACTCAATGCTTGGAGTAGAAGCGATCGCGCGATCGTGACAGATTTACCAGGGACTACTCGGGATGTGATTGAATCGACTTTAGTTGTAGAGGGTATTCCCATTCAAGTATTAGATACTGCGGGAATTCGCGACACTGCCGATAAAGTAGAAAAAATTGGCGTAGAGCGATCGCGCAAAGCTGCCGAATCAGCAGATTTAGTATTATTTACCATTGATGCGCAAGCTGGTTGGACAGAAGAAGATGGGATTATTTATGCTCAAGTTAAACATCGTCCTCTAATTCTCATTATCAATAAAACCGATCTCGCTGGCGCAAATACCATAGAATACCCCTCAGCAATAGCTCAGAAAGTCATGACGGCAGCAGCGATTAATCAAGGAATAGATCAGCTAGAAACTGCTATTTTGAATTTTGTCAAAACAGGCAAAGTGACCTCTGCAAATTTAGATATTGCCATTAATCAACGTCAAGCAGCAACCCTAACTAGAGCAAAAATTTCTTTGACCCAGGTTCAAGAAACGATCAATCATAATTTACCTTTAGATTTCTGGACAATTGATCTTAGAGGAGCTGTTCAAGCCTTAGGAGAAGTGACAGGAGAAGAAGTTACCGAATCAGTTTTAGACCGTATATTTAGTCGTTTTTGTATTGGAAAATAAAATCTCAGCAAAAATGTGTTTATTTTTACGACAAGTTGCTCAAAAAATTCTTCCTGTCTCTCTGTCAACTTTTACCTAGAAGGACTAGTAACTAGTTAATCCTTTAAAAGAATAACCAACAAATACTCCGATTAATAAAGCCCAGACTTGGCCAGAATCGATGAAATTATACCAAGCATCTTCCATTTGACCTAGAACATCTGGATCTTCTATGGTTTGAGCTAGTAAAGTGATTTCATGTATGAAATTGTTATAACTGAAGATGATAGTTCCATCAATTAAGTGTAAATGTAGAATTTCCATTGATTTGCATTAAGATAATTCGCACAACCAAATTAACAAATCTATTGAGGAACGTCTTGAGTAAGTATTAAATACTCAGTTGAGAATTATTTAAGGTAGAAATATTAATCTCTTACTGCTTCTAAGATATCGGAAAAATAAAAGCTAGTACTAGTTGTTCCCTTGCGTTCAATATGAAATCCATTATCAAGGAGAATTCTGATGATTTCTGCTTCCTTATGTTGATAAGCGCGAGTGGTTTTGGATGGCCCAGGAAAAAATTCACCAATTTTTTTGAGGATGACTAGAAACCAAGTTTTGGGTGCAAAACTCAAAATTAGTCGAGAATCTGCTAAGGATGCTAAGTGAGAAATCATCTTGGCAGCCTCTTCTGCTGGGTAGTGAATCAGCACATCGAGGCAAATAACAGTGTGGTATTTACCGCTTAGAGATTCGAGATCTTGGACAGCAAAAGATACATTATCAGTATTTCTTAAGACCAATTTTGCTTGTTTTGCTGCTTCTGCAACCATCTTTTCTGAGATGTCACTAGCAGAGACTTGCGCGCCAGCTTTTGCTAGAGGAATACTGAGACTACCGACACCACAGCCTGCATCACAGATCGAGATTTGGGCCAAATTGCCATCGGCTTGTAACCATGCCATCACCGTATCAATAGTTTGTTGATGACCAAGACGAATATCTTTTTGTACTTTATTTACTTCTTCGGTTTCGCCATAGATTCTTCGCCAGCGATCAAAACCAACAGCATTAAAATAATCTTTAACAATGGCTTTATCGTTTACATTGGTCATAATATTTCTAATTTTGTTAAATTGCACGCCAGTATTTTATCTTGTAACCTATCTGTTAAAGGCTACGGAACAATCGAATATGATAATTTTTTTTCTGTTTCTAATACAGCTTCTCTCGCCCAGCGATCGCATTCAAGGATATCTTCTAGGCTAGGATTGAGATTATTTTCCTGAGAAAAGCGATCGCAAACTTGGGCTATAATTCGGGGAATACCCAGAAAATCGATCTTTTCGGCTAAAAATAGGGCGACAGCTTGTTCATTAGCGGCATTTAAGACTGCTGGCATTAATCCTCCTGCTTTTCCTGCGGCATAAGCCAGTTCCATACAGGGATATTTGGCTCGATCTGGTTCCCGAAAAGTCAGATTTCCCGCTTTGACTAAATCTAAAGGTTCCCAATCAGTATAAATTCTTTCTGGCCAAGAAAGGGCATAAAGTAAAGGCAGTCGCATATCTGGCCATCCCAACTGAGCCAACATCGAGGTATCTTGCACTTCAATCAGAGAATGAATAATACTCTGGGGATGGATCACAATATCAATCGCTTCGTAATCTAGACCAAAGAGATAGTGAGCTTCAATTACTTCTAAACCTTTATTCATTAAAGTAGCAGAGTCAATCGTAATTTTTTGTCCCATCGACCAGTTAGGATGTTTCAGCGCATCTTGTACCGTGACTGTGGCTAATTGTTCAGCGGGTAAATCCCGGAAAGCACCGCCAGACGCTGTGAGAATAATTCTTCTTAGGCCATCTTCTGGGACACCTTGTAAACATTGAAAAATTGCCGAATGTTCTGAGTCAGCGGGCAATAATTTGACCCCATGTTTGGCGACTAAAGGTAATATAACTGGACCTCCTGCAATAAGGGTTTCTTTATTGGCTAAAGCAATATCTTTGCCTGCTTCAATGGCTGCAATGGTGGGTAATAAACCTGCACAACCCACAATACCTGTAACGACAGTTTCGGCATCTCCGTAGCGTGCAACTTCAGCAACTCCGACCGCACCTCCTACTAATATCTTAGGGGGATTAGGGAGATCTGCGATCGCGTTTTGTAATTCTGGTAATTTATCTTCATGGGAAGTAGCAACAATTTCGGGTTGAAATTTACGAATTTGTTCGGCGAGTAAGGTGATATTGCGCCCTGCTGCTAATCCTACTACGCGAAATTTATCGGGGTGATGAGTAACAATATCTAAGGTTTGTGTCCCAATCGAACCAGTTGATCCTAGGATAGTAATTGGTTTTTGTTTAGTAGATAAGGTCATGGTAGTTACTGATATAGGTTTTTCTCTTCAGTAGAAGTAGGCGTAAATACAGCACTCGTTCAAAAAGCTTGAACTCTTTGCTCTAAAAGACTTTTCTCCATTGCTTCTCCTTCGAGGATTAGCGAGGACAAGTGACTTTTGATCTAATCTCGCTTGATATTATCCCACGTAGATGGGACGGGACTTACGCGCAGCGGCACTAGTCTTTTGATCTGAGTAGCAAGTTGTCATCCTAGCTCTCAATGAGATAAACATCGTTTTAAGCAACTAGTTCCTCTTGAGAGTATTTAATCTCGATTATGATTCTTATGTCAACTCGTGAATTAATGTTAAGTTATATTTAAGTCGCTCAGAAATTTCTCTTTAACTACAACCGATGAAACCAACTCAATAGAATAATGATGTTCTTTGACAGTCCCTTGAACTTGTCCCATAGCTTACTAAATGCCTTTGGAATTAAACCATCCATACATTACCTCGAAAGAGTTCCGGCCACTAAGAGAGTCCTAGTTGTCAGCAACCATCGCAGCTTTCTTGATGCACCACTGTTGATGACGGTAATAAATCGTTCCGTACGCTTTGTTTGCCATCGTTTCATGAGTCAAGTTCCCGTTGTAAGGGAGATGATTGAGATCATGGGGGCTTTTCCCCTTGATGCTCCTAGCCAGCGACAAAATAACTTTTTTCGGCAGTCAACTAATTTTTTGCAGTCTTCCCAAACAGTGGGAATTTTCCCCGAAGGAGCACAGCCCATGGTTCAAGTTAAACCACCTAATCAGCTCAGTCCTTTTCATCGGGGGTTTGCCCATTTAGCCTTTCGGGTACCAGTTCAGGAGTTAGCAATTTTACCAGTTGCGATCGCCTCAATAGACGAGAAAAGGCATTCGGTGGCTCCTCTAAAGCTTTTCCGTTTATTTGATCCGTCTGAACCGCTCTTTGACTCCTGGGGTTGGCATCCAGTGATTGTTTATCGTAGAGTTAATATCTTGTTTGGTCGTCCCATCTGGATTACTGAAGCTGAACGGCAACAGTATCGAGGAAGGCGAGGAAGCTTACAGGCAAAAGAATTAACTCAATTTTGCTCGCACCAAATTTCTGAACTATTGCATCAAGGCTGCCATTAACTTCAAATTATTTATGTCAATTTTTAAAAAACGCTTGCGCTTTTTGAAGCCAAGGGAGCTAAAAGTAACCTATCCTTTATTTGTTTTTTTGCCAGGGATGGATGGTACTGGACAATTACTAAAAACTCAGTTAAAAGGACTAGAAAGACTTTTCGATGTCCGTTGTTTGTCCATTCCTGCAGATGACTTAAGTGACTGGTCGGGTTTAGTCGAACAGACGGCAGATCTGATCCAAGCTGAGCAGAAATTAGGGGGTTCTCGACCTGTTTACATTTGTGGGGAGTCGTTTGGTGGGTGTCTAGCTCTAAAACTAGCAGCTTACTCGAATGAGTTATTTGACCGCATGATTTTAATCAATTCTGCCTCTTGCTTTTCTCGTCAACTAATTATGGGTTGGGGTTCAAATATTGTTCAATGGCTGCCAGAACCTTTTTACCAAGTTTCGACTATCGGGCTATTACCGTTTCTCATTGCTTCGGAGCGCATATCATCTCAAAATCGAAACTCATTACTGACGGCTATGCAGTCGGTGACAGCGAATAGTGCTGCTTGGCGGCTCTCCTTACTCAATGATTTTCGTCTCGATGAAATGCCTTTACATAAAGTATCTCAGCCTGTTTTGATTATAGCTTCGGCGGCTGATCGACTTTTGCCTTCTGTAACTGAAGCAAATAGACTAGCTCGCTATTTGCCCAATGCTATGAAAATTTTGCTTCCAGAGAGCGGTCATGCCTGCCTTCTGGAGAGGGAGATCCAACTTGAAAAAATTATTCATTCTCAGAATTTTCTTGATTAATTTTCGATGATTGCAATGGAAAAAGATCAGCAATTATGCTGATCAAAGTAGATAGATTTTTATGGATATTCCCAGATTACTAGGTGAGAAAATCAATCGATAGTCGATTTTTAGATTTACTTGCAAAACTCATTTAGGGGTCTTTGTGTTTGTACAAGAAATTTTCCCAATTTTTGATTACTCTTTATTGCTCAAAGTTGTTGCTGTATTAGACGCTTGATAACTTTTTTCTAACAACATAATTTGCTTGGCTTTTTGAGATAGAGTACTACTATCAAGCCAATTAGCAAGTAATGCATCGGTAGAAAATAAGCCAGCTCCATTGATTAGCAAGAAGAGAAAACAAGCTGCATAGATAGCTGCTAATTCTAAATAGGAAACGCTTAAACCAGCTACGGAGATATGATGGTATATTGCAACACACATGGTAGCAAACAAGCCCAATGCTGCTGGTCTAGTAAATAAACCAATAGCTACTAGAGGTGCACCAATTAATTCAGTGTAAGCAGCTACATAGCTGAGAAAAATGGGGAATGGTAGACCGATGTAGGCTACATAAGCTTCAGCAAAGCTTTCGATATTTGATAACTTATCTAGACCGTTGTGGATCATCATAATTCCGACAACGGCTCTAAATATAGCCCAGCTTGTCTGACTCCAGAAATTTGGACTGTAATTTGGTCTAATGATCGTGGTTAGTATTTTGTTAGGAGACATAGAAAATTCTGAGGGAGTCTAGTGGGTATTTGATTTATAGACTTGTGCTTATGGGATTTAACACAAGTCAAGTAAATATTTATGCGACTATCGCCGAGTTGCCTTCTATCGGATAGTCAAAAGCTTTCCAAGCACCCAGACCACCTATAAGTTCGGCAACATTTTGAAATCCAGCACTACGGAGTTGCGCTGCAGCTATGGCAGTCTGCTCTTGAGTAGAACCATAGACATATATGTCGCGAGTTAATTCAAAATTGACTAAAGCGCGAGCGACTAACTCGTTCATCGGCAGAGAAACTGCTCCTAAAATATGACTGACTTTGAAGAGATGGCGGTCTCTAACATCAATAATGGTTAAAGCTGGCTCTCCCCAGTCGAGGCGTTCTTTCAGGTCATAAACGCGAGATTGAGCCTTTAGAGGAGCAGGAATAGGAATCAAATTAAGGAAAACACTCATGAT